>Ga0209075_1000652_pt1 | contig 33771 bp, 30 predicted proteins | sample Stecom2011_FD_187523 | JGI IMG/M metagenome (GOLD analysis project Ga0209075, IMG submission 187523) | Agricultural soil microbial communities from Utah to study Nitrogen management - Steer compost 2011 (SPAdes) (version 2) | ecosystem: Environmental > Terrestrial > Soil > Agricultural land...
AGAGGAAATTGCAGAAGAAATTGAAGTAGTGGATTCTGAAAATTTATCGGATGACTCAGACTTGGATATCGAATTAGACGAAAACGGGCAAATTACGCTTTTCTAATCTATTTTTAAAAGTTTTTTATCATCCTAATATGCGGAATCCCGTCTTCAAGATATTGCTCTCCAATAGGTTCAAAACCTAAACTTTTGTAGAATTCAAGGAGATAGCATTGTGCAGAAATAGTGATACGCTCTTGGTTAAAATAATTTTTAATTTCTTCGATGCTTTTAGCAACTAGAGTATGTCCTATCTTTAGGTTTCTATAAGAATTATCTGTGACAACTCTTCCGATTGAAGCAGTATCAAAATAATCTCCTGGCTTAAACAATCTGGAATAAGCAATGATTTTGCCATCTAGTTTACCTAAAACATGTACTGCTTTTTGGTCTTTGTTATCTAAATCCGGGTAAACACAATTTTGTTCAATAATAAAAACCTGTTCTCTTAACCGGAGTAAACCATAAAGTTCTTCGATAGTTAATTCACTAAAATATTTAGCTTCCCAGACAATTTTCATCGATTAAATTTTACAGATTTTATAATCGCTTCGAGTTCGTGCATCGTATTTCTTTTGGAGGACGAAGGTGCATAAGCAAACCCTTCTAAGACTATAACGCGATTATTTTCTTTGTCTAAGACCGTATAATTTATAAACGGACCAGACATGAAAACCCCATTAAGTTCCCAAGTTCCGTTGGTCTGAAAAGATTTTTTCCCTGCTAAAGAAATCGTATCAAAATAAGGAGTATACGCCTTTTCGGTAACCATTACTCCTTCTCTTTTATCTTCTTGAGATTGGATAAAGCAAGCGCCAATCGAATCTCTGACTTGAATAATGCGATTTAAATTTTCTATCTGGGTCGCATACTCAAAATACGGGATTTCATATACTAAAAGACTTGAACTTCCGTTTTGAGTTTCTTTTTTATACCAAAAAAATTTCTTGTCTTCTGCAACCAATTCAAAGCTGATAGGAATGTTTAAATCAACATCAAAAGTCTGTTGTATCTTTTTTGTATCTAAAGCCGATTCAGCAATTCTTTTTTGACTTTCAGTAATCTCAAACTGTTTAACTGTTTTTATAATCGAGTCGGCTTTTTGTTCAAAGAGTTGCAATATATCCGGAATGGTCTTCCCGGAAAGATAAATAACACTTTGATTCAAAGCAAAGTCATTAGACCGTACTTCAAAATAATTATCTAAAGACTTTTCAACAATAAATATATTTCGATTTTGGCAAAAATGATCGTCTCCGTTGCGATCTGTATGCTGTAGCAAATTAAACAAAGGCTCCTCTTGGGGTAATCCTTTAACTGTTGTAGTAAGCTTTTTTCTAATACTGTCTCCAACCTCCCCGTTCCAGAGATTGTCTTCGATAATAACCGTAATTTGATTGATTTCTCCTACGGATTCTTGCAAGGAAAGTTCTTTTTGCTTACAACTCCCCAAAACAAATACTAGGACAAACAAACACGCTATTTTTTTCATAAATAAGATGAGTTTACGAAACTCTATCAAAAAACGTGCTAATTACATTATTTTAAGCTTTTTCCCAGCCTGAATGTTACTTCCTGCAATGTTATTCCACTTTCTGAGATTGTTTACCGTTACTCCATATTTTCTGGCTATAACTCCTAAATTTTCACCTCTTTTTATGGTGTGGTATCTCACTCCTGATTTGGCTACAGCTGATTCTTGAAACGGAAGTGCTTTTTCTAGTTTATCGTTTTCTGAGTCCACATAAGCATAAATCTTATCTTCGTTTGAAACAAATAGCCCGACTCTATCAATTGGTAAACGAACATAATTGGGCTTCTCAGAAGAGTACGGAATAATATCTAGTTTGTAAGAAGGATTCATAAATCGAATTTCATCTACCGATATATCAACCAAATCAGCAATTTGCTTAAAGTTCATTTTTCTTTTCAGATAAATTGTATCAGTTTCTATGCGTTGTACGGTGGCTTTTTTCGGAACAATATTATGTTCTTTTTGGTATTCAAAAATATACATTGTAGCTACAAAAGCAGGTACATATCCTTGCGTTTCTCTTGGGAGATTTCTTCGTATATTCCAATAATTTTTCATTCCGCCTGAGCGTCTAATCGCCTTATTCACATTTCCCGGACCTGCGTTATAGGCTGCTAAAGCCAAATCCCAATCTCCGTACATATTATATAAACTTGACAAGTATTGACAGGCAGCTTCGGTTGCTTTTATCGGGTCATATCTCTCGTCAACATAAGAGTCCACATTCAAATTAAAGGCTCTTCCGGTAGGCAACATAAATTGCCATAATCCTCCTGCTCCCATTCTAGAAACCGCTCTAGGATTGAGTGCAGATTCAACGATGGCCAAATACTTAAGCTCCATGGGAATGTTGTATTTCGCCAATTTTTCTTCGAATAAAGGAAAATAATATTCAGACAATGCCATTAGTCTTTCGTAGGATTTTTTACGATTTTTCAGGTAAGACTTAATGGTGTTTTCAACTGCCTGATTGTGTTCTATATTAAAAACCGATTTTTCGTTAAGCAAGCGGAGTCTATCTTTTAGAAGTTCTGTCGAAAGTTCAAAATCTACGCTTTGTTCTGCATCTAAATTTTCTATATCCTCGTACATCGTCTCCGATAAATCTGACGAAGTGAGTTCTTTAATCCATAAGTTATCAATCTTAGCTATTTTTTCGTGCCTTATAAAAGTAGCTTTAAGTGAATCTAACGGAGTCATTTTCACTTCGGGCATCGGGTTATTTTCTATTTCAAAACTTGATTCTTGAGCAAATATTCCTCCCGAAAACAAAAGGGAAAAAGTGATTGCGTTAATTCTTTTTGAGAATATCATTTTTATAATTCTTTGAAATTCAGATATCTTTGTTAAGTATAATCGACAAACTTAAAAAAGTAATAACTTATAACCTAAAAAAATATTGTTAAAACTATGCTTTTTTAACGCAATATTGCATCAATCCCAGGCAGGACTTTTCCTTCCAACATCTCTAACATAGCTCCTCCTCCGGTTGATACATAACTCATTTTGGGTTCTAGTCCGAATTGTTTAACGGCCGCAACCGAATCTCCTCCTCCTACTAATGAAAAAGCTCCTTTTTGAGTCGCTTCTGCTATATAATCTCCTAATTTAATGGTTCCGTTAGCAAACTTCTCCATTTCAAAAACTCCTACCGGACCGTTCCAAAGTATTGTTTTTGACTCTAAAATTACTTTCCCAAATTCCTCTAATGTCTTCGTTCCAACATCCAATCCTTGCCAACCATCAGGAATATCTCTTGTATTTACTGTTTTCGTATTTGCATCATTTGAAAAGGCATCAGCAATAATAGCATCTACCGGAAGGTGAACCTCAACCTGTTTTTCTTTGGCTTTGGCTAAAATATCCAGTGCTAAATCCAGCTTATCGTCTTCACAAATAGAACTTCCTATTTTTCCGCCTAACGCTTTTATAAACGTAAAGGTCATTCCTCCTCCGATAATCAAATGGTCAATTTTATCCAAAATATTCTCGATAACCGTAATTTTCGAAGATACTTTCGAACCTCCTAAAATAGCTGTAACTGGTTTTTCACTATTTTTCAATACTCTATCTAAACTTTCGATTTCTTTAGCTAGAAGTAATCCGAAATACTTCTTGTCAGGAAACGATTGAGCAATAATTGTAGTAGAAGCATGCGCCCTATGTGCTGTTCCGAAAGCATCATTTACATAAACATCTCCCAAAGAAGCTAGTTTTTCAGAAAATGCGACATCTCCTGCTTCTTCCTCTTTGTAATAGCGTAAATTTTCAAGCAAAAGAACTTCTCCTGATTTGAGGTTTTTCGCTTTTTCTGCAGCTTCACTTCCGATACAATCATTGGCAAACTGAACGGGTTTTCCTAAAACTTCGCTCACTTTGCTTACAATGTGTTTCAATGAATACTTATCTTCTTTTGCTTTCGGTCTCCCTAAATGTGACATTAAAATTACACTTCCTCCATCTTTTAATATTTTATCAATAGTTGGTTTTGCTGCCTCAATACGATTAGCATCAGTTACGTTAAAGTTTTCGTCCAACGGAACGTTGAAGTCTACTCGGATAACAGCTTTTTTACCTGAAAAATTAATGTCGTTTACGGTTTTCATTGTGTTGTTTTTATATTTGATTTATGAATAGCAACAAAGTTAGTTATTTTACTATTTGAAAGAAATATACAACTTATCAAAAATCGGATTATTTTTACACTATGGATTTCAAACAAACAAATTTTAGTTTTTGGGAAAATAAGAATTGGTTTTCGGATATTGATTTTAGTATTATCGGGAGTGGAATAGTAGGGCTACACACTGCCTTGCGTTTAAGAGAATGCTATCCGAAAAGTAAAATTGTAATTTTTGAAAAAGGAATTTTACCCCAAGGAGCCAGCACCAAAAATGCGGGCTTTGCTTGTTTCGGAAGCCTTTCAGAAATATTATCTGATTTAGAAAATCACACCGAACAAGAGGTTTTAGACCTTATCAACAAGCGCTGGGAAGGTCTGCAATTGCTTCGGAAAAGACTTGGTGATAAAACTATTGACTTTCAGCAAAACGGAGGCTATGAGTTGTTTTTCGAAAAAGATTCTGAAATGTATCAAAAATGTTTGGACAGTTTGCCTAAGATTAACCTATTGCTCTCAAATTATTTCAATTCAGAAGTATTCCGTATAAACCCGAATAATTTTGGATTTAAAAACTGCAAAGAAAACTTGATATTTAATCCGTATGAAGGTCAAATTGATACAGGCAACATGATGCAAAACCTCTTAAAAGAAGTTTACAAAAGTGACATTCTGATTCTAAACAAACAAGAGTTATTATCGTTTGAGGATTTAGGAAATAAAGTGGAGTTAAATTTCAAAGATTTTTCTGTTAGTGCTAAAAAAATATTTTTTGCCACCAACGGATTTGCTTCACAATTAACACAAAATGAAGTAATCCCTGCAAGAGCACAAGTTCTAATTACTAAACCCATCCCGAACTTACATATCAAAGGCACGTTTCATATTGAAGAAGGTTTTTATTATTTCAGAAATTTCGAAAACCGGATTCTTTTAGGAGGAGCGCGAAATATAGATTTTGAAAGCGAAACCACAACCAACTTCGATTTGAACAAAAATATTCAAAATCGATTAGACGAAGTCTTAAAAAATGTAATTTTACCGAATACAACCTTTGAAGTCGAACAGCGATGGAGTGGAATTATGGGAATGGGTACGGCCAAGACTCCAGTGGTAAAACAGCTCTCCGAAAACGCGTATTGTGGCGTTCGGTTAGGAGGAATAGGAGTTGCCATCGGAAGCTTAATCGGAAAAGAATTAGCAGATTTAATTAATACATAAACTCAACTCAATGCTAAAAAAAGTACTCCATTTTGTCAAAAAACTCATTATTTGGTTTTTTGTATTATCCGTTTTCTCTGTGTTACTTTTTCGATTTGTCCCGGTTCCGGTCACTCCGCTTATGTTGTCCCGTTCGATTGAAAACGGCTTTAGTAGTTGGAAGCATGATTGGGTTCCGATCGAAGAAATTTCTCCGAACTTACAATTAGCAGTGATTGCCAGCGAAGATCAAAACTTCTTAAAACACAACGGATTTGATTTTCAGGCTATCGAAAAAGCTATTGAACACAACAAAAAAGGAAAGCGAAAAAGAGGCGCCAGTACCATTTCGCAACAAACAGCTAAAAACGTTTTTTTATGGGAAGGAAGGAGTTGGGTTCGAAAAGGTTTTGAAGTATATTTTACCTTTTTAATTGAGCTTCTATGGAGTAAAGAGCGCATTATGGAGGTATATCTCAACTCCATTGAAATGGGAAATGGAATTTATGGAGCCGAAGCTGCTTCACAATATTGGTATAAAAAATCTGCGAAAAAACTCACCCAAAGAGAAGCTGCCGGAATCGCAGCTATCCTACCAAGTCCGAGGAGATTCAAAGCTAATAATTCTTCGAGTTACATCGAACGAAGAAAAAACCATATTGTTCGACAAATGGGATATTTAGGAAAATTAGAATATTAAAATCTTACTACTGTAATTTATGAGCGATAAAATAAGATGCGGTTGGTGTGGTGATGATAAACTATATCAAAATTACCATGATACTGAATGGGGAATTCCGGTTTATGATGACCATAAATTATTTGAGTTTATCTTGTTAGAAGGATTTCAAGCTGGATTAAGCTGGATTACGATTCTAAAACGAAGAGAAGGGTTTAGAGAAGCTTTTGATAATTTTGATTATAAGAAAATTGCAAAATACAATGATAAGAAATTGCAACAACTTATGATTGATAATCGCATCATTAAGAACAGGCTTAAAATTCAGGCAAGTGTGACCAATGCTATAGCTTTTATAGAAGTTCAAAAAGAATTCGGCACATTTTCTAATTATTTTTGGGGTTTTACAAATGGAAAAATCATAGACAACCAACCTAAAGATTTAAGTGAAATCCCTGCGACGTCCGATTTGTCAGACACAATCAGTAAGGACATGAAAAAAAGAGGTTTTAAATTCGTAGGATCTACTATAATTTATGCCCATATGCAAGCGGTCGGAATGGTGAACGATCACATTAAAGATTGTTGGATTCGCAAAAAGTAATTTTTTTTCACTTTATATACTTTCTGGCACACGAATTGTTTATAAGAAGCTATCTAACTTTAAAAAAACAAGAAATGAAAAAATTAATTTTAATGATTGCAATGGTAGTTGGTGTAACCGGATTTGCACAAGAAAAGAAAATGGAGAAAAAAGAAATATCTGTTGAAAGAAAAGTAGAAAGGCTGACCAAAGAGCTAGAACTTACGGAAGAGCAACAAGCACAAGTCAAAGAAATTTACATTCAACAAGCTGAACGAAAAAGAGCAGAAAAAGCTGCTTTTGAGGAAGAGCTTAGCACTATCTTAACTCCTGAACAGAAAGAAAAACTAGAGGCTAAAAAAGAAGAAAGAAAAACAAAAAGAGCAGAAAGAACAGAAAGGTTTAAAGCAAAGAAAAATAAACAATAAGAGACTTTCATCTTGTTGTATATTCAAAAATGGAAAAGCAGTGTGAAATCACACTGCTTTTTTTATTTCTTAAACTCTTTTTTCTTCAAAAGGAATATTCTCATCAAAAATTTCTAAAAGCAACCTCATGGCCTGTTCCTCATAATTTTCGAGAATTTCTGGAGTAATAAAGCGTTGTGTCTGTTTATCTTGTTTAAATCCAAAAGGCATAAAACCTTTTTTTAGGTTTTTAAACGAAATAATACCTGTTTCTATCGGGAATTCTACTTCTTGCTCCTTAAACATAAAGACATAACTCAAGAGTTGAATGATTTTATTTTTCTTTTCATTCTCTAAAAAATCATTCCAATGGGTTAAAATCAACTCCGAAGGTTCTACCTTGCCCGTTTTATAATCTATAATCCGAATTACTCCGTTTCGCTTTTCGATTCTGTCAATAACACCCGAAATTTTTACCGGAAAAGGCAACCGTTTGTCTGATATAAAGCGTCCAAAATTTTTTTCTAATGCCAAAATAGTCACTTCATCTCCTTTAGAAATACTTTCTTTTTCCATTCGAAGAAAATTCAAAATACTTCTTTTAGCTGACTCAAGTGCCAACAAGTTTTTTCCTCGAGTTATATCTCCTTCTTTGAATTGCTCTTTAAATTTAAGTTTAATCACCTCCTCAAACTGCCCTTCCATTTGCTCGATATCAAAAGTTGTAAGTGTGCGATTAATATAAGGTTGATATAGTACCTCTAACGTATTATGGATAACATTGCCTAATGTATTAGCCTCAATGGTTTCTTCGACTTCAATATTCTCGTTGATTTTTAAAATTCTTTGATAATAAAAATCTATCGGATTTCTTACATAAGCAGAAAGCGAAGACGGAGAAAATCCATTCTCAGAAATCTCTTTTAATCTTTGTATAATCTGATTTGATTTTTCTATTTGTAAAGGATTATACGCTATATTCGGTAGCTTAGCGTTATAAACTTCTTCTGTTAGAATATGATTAGGTTGTTTTTCTATTTTTAGTTGTGTGATAAATCGGCTCTTTTCACCTCCATCCAATCCTTCGTCTTCTGTATTATAAATCAAATAAATATTTTTAGCTCTAGACAACAATCTGTAAAAGTGATAGGTATAGATAGCATCTCTATCATTATACGTCGGTAGTCCGTATTCTTTTTTCACATCATACGGAATAAAAGAATTCTGAGATTTTCCGAATGGTATTTTACCTTCATTAACCGATGTAATAATTACATTTTCAAAGTCAAGAGTTCTCGATTCCAGAATTCCCATAATTTGTAATCCCGAAAGCGGTTCACCTTCAAACGAAACCTCGGCACTATCAATTACTTGTTTGTATATCGAATATAGATTTTGAGTGTTTCCGATATTTGGTACAATTGAAAAGTAATTCTTCAGCTGATTAATTATTTTATGAATTTCAAAAACGAACGCTAAAGAAACTTTATCAGAGTTTGCATCTTGATTTAAGTTATTTTTGATTTGAATCAGGATGTTAGAAATTCTATCTAAAATTTCCTGTGGGTCATCACTCCATTTATCAAAAATTAAACTGAAAAAAGAATTAGGATTGGCGTTTAATTGATATAGTTTTTGATGAGTAAGAAAAGTGAAATTGTTATTTTTTATGATTTCCACAACTTCTTTAGCGTTAATAAAAGGCTCAACAAAAGGGTTAGAGAGAACCTCCAAAACATCTTTATAATAGAAGGTATATGTATCTCCTTTTCTGGATTTTGTATAAGTATGCATCCTGAACAACCTGTTTATCAAAAACTGAATTGGGTTGTTTCGGGCAGAATATTCAAGAGTAATATTCAAGCTTTCTACATTTTTGGGCAAAGCATATAGCACCGGAATTAACAAGCTCTTTTCGGACAAAACGAGTGCTGTTTTATTAAGGATTTCAGGAGCTTTATCAATTTGATTTTCTAATATTTTCCCGACAACCTTGGCTTGCCCTACAGACTTAGCTGTCCCGATTATTTTAATTTGTTTTTCTTGAGAAAACTCATCAAAAATCCATTCAAAAGGGTTTGAGTTATAATAACTCCATTTATTTTTACTTCTACGGATGAATTTACCTGCTTGATTATTTATATTTTCGAGGAAGAACTTATCTATATCCCAATATATTTTTGCATGATTTTCTGCTAATAAATATTTAATTATTTTCTCTTCAGAAGGCATCAACGCATTAAACCCGACAAAAACAAAATATTCATTAGGGTTTGACGCAGAAAACCGAGTTATATTTTTAACCGCTTCTTTACAAATCAATCCCTGATATCCTATTTTTTTATGAAGCAAATATTCGTATAAGGCTTTATAAAACTTAGGTAAAAGATTCCAGAATTGAAGGTGCCTTTCAACAATTTCCGTACGTTTTTCTGCCAAAGACCAATGTTCAATATCTTTTATATCTTTCAGATATCGAAGTACCTTATCAGGGTCTAAAAGATAGGCATCAATTTCGCTAAAATCTTTAAGCAAAACTTTAGCCCAAGGAGCAAATTGGTCGAAAGTTTGTCTTTCGGTTGATGTTGAAATTTCTGAATATACCTTATAAAACTCGAATAATTGTTCTATTGTATCTAAAGAGCGGATTCCTGAAATACGTTCTGTGAGTTCTTGAATGCTACAAATATTAGGAGCAAAAACTGTTTCTGATATGTGGTGTTGAATTTGATTGATTAAAAAAACTTTAGATCTTCTGTTCGGAAGCACAATTGTTACATCCTTAAGCGAGTTTCCAAACTTGCTTACAATCTCTTTAGCTATTTTGTTTAAAAAAGTATCCATATAGTAAAAATAAAAAAACGTCCCGAAATTCGGGACGTTTTCTTTTATTTTTATTTAAAACTTTAAGTTCTAAATTAGTTTACTAAGTTTATTTCAACTCTACGGTTGTTAGCTCTACCAGCAGCAGTATTGTTTGTATCAATTGGCTTGTCTGGTCCGTAACCTGCAGATGATAATCTTGAAGCGTCAACTCCATTCTCTACTAAGAAGTTTTTAACAGCTGCAGCTCTTTCTTCTGAAAGTTTTTGGTTAAGAGCTTTACCTCCTGTACTATCAGTATGTCCTTCGATAGTAAATTTAGCGTCTGGATATTCTTTTAGAATCGCAACAATAGAATTCAATACTGGATAAGTTTGTTTTTGGAAAGATGATTTACCAGTTTGGAACAATATAGTTTTAGCGTATTGTTTCAATTGAGCAGCGTGCTCCTCTGTAAGTTCTGGACATCCGTTATTAGCAGCTGTTCCTTTTACTTCTGGACATTTGTCATCTTTATCTGGAACTCCATCTCCATCTGTATCAGGCCAAGGGCATCCGTTGTTTTCTGCCGGACCAGCTACGTTAGGACACTTATCTAAGTTATCAGTAACTCCGTCTCCGTCTGTATCAGGCCAAGGGCATCCGTTGTTTTCTGCCGGACCAGCAACTTCTGGACACTCATCTTTATCGTCAGATACTCCGTCTCCGTCTGTATCTGGACATCCGTTAAACTCTGCTGAACCTGCATCAAATGGACAAGCATCATCTTTGTCTGGAATACCATCTCCGTCTGTATCTGGACATCCTTGGAATTCAGCCAATCCAGCTTCTTCTGGACAAGCATCATCTTTATCATAGATTCCGTCTCCATCTTTATCACTTCCTCCGAACTTAATAGTAAGTCCTACGAAATGTTGTAAGTGAGTCGGTAAATCTTCTCTGATGTCATCAAAAGAGTGTTTGTAAGTAGAACGGAACATAAGTCCGATTTTTTCAGTAAACCAAAAAGTTAAACCTAACCCTCCGTTAACTGTACCACCACTATGGTCTCCGTAAAAAGTATAACCTCCTCCAACATGAGCAGATGGGTCAATCCATTTAGAACCGATTAAATCTTGGAAAGAATATTTAACCGCTCCGTCAATCCCGTAATACTCAAGGTCTCCAGGATTAGAAACAGAATAGTCTCCAGGTCTTGTTTCTCTTTGATTAACAAATTTATCAATTTTATTGATAGATCCTGTCAACCCAAAAGAAAATCCACTTCCTATATATCTTTCAACAGATAGATAAGATAAAGAAGGAATATAATTCCAGTGGTCTTTCACATTAAAATACTCTGAAAATTGGTCCGCAAATGGTGATGCAGCACTTACGCGAGTATCTACTGCGTTTGCTCCAAAACTAACAGCCCAAGGATTGTTTTCGTCCTGAGCGTTTACCACAAGCCCAGTAGCCAACAATACAACAGCAAAAAGTTTGTTAAGATGTTTCATACTTAAGTTTTTAAAATATAGTTTATCCATTTATTATGCAAATGTACTATGTTAAAGCGAATTAACAAAAATAAAAATTAAAAATTTTATATAACTCCTTGTTTTTTCCCAACTTTAACAAAAGCATTTATGGCCTTATCTAAGTGCTCCTTGGTGTGAGCTGCAGATAATTGCACGCGGATTCTAGCCTGTCCTTTAGGCACTACTGGGAAGAAAAAACCTATGACATAAATACCTTCTTTTAACAATTCGTCAGCCATGATTTGCGATAGTTTAGCATCATAAAGCATCACCGGAACTATTGCTGAATCTCCGTCAATAATGTCAAATCCGGCCTTTTTCATACCTTCTTTAAAATAATTGGTATTCCATTCTAATTTATCTCTTAAAGAAGTGTCTTGTTTTAACAAATCAAAAACTTTGATTGACGCTCCCACAATCATCGGTGCCAAAGAATTCGAGAACAAATACGGACGTGAACGTTGTCTTAAAAGTTCGATAATTTCTTTTTTTCCTGTGGTGTATCCTCCCATGGCTCCTCCTAATGCTTTTCCGAAAGTTCCTGTGATAATATCCACACGCCCCATAACTCCTTTTGCTTCAAGCGTACCTTTACCTGTTGCTCCAATAAATCCGGCTGCGTGACATTCATCGACCATAACCAGAGCATCGTATTTGTCTGCCAAATCACAGATTTCATCTAGGGGAGCTAGTAGTCCGTCCATAGAAAAGACTCCATCTGTCACTATAATTTTAAAACGTCTGTTTTCAGCATTGGCTTTTTTAAGTTGCTCTTCTAAATCAGCCATATTGTTGTTTTGATAACGATAACGAGCAGCCTTACACAAACGTACTCCGTCAATAATCGACGCATGATTTAAACTATCAGATATAATGGCATCTTCTTCAGAAAGCAAGGGTTCAAAAACTCCTCCGTTAGCGTCAAAAGCTGCTGCATACAAGATAGTGTCTTCGGTTCCGTAGAACTCAGCTACTTTTTGCTCTAAGGTTTTGTGAATATCTTGTGTTCCGCAAATAAAACGAACTGATGACATTCCAAATCCATGAGTATCCAAGGTGTCTTTTGCAGCTTTAACAACTTCCGGATGTGATGACAATCCTAAATAATTATTAGCACAAAAGTTTAAAACTGTTTCCCCGTTTACTGTAATTTCAGCTCCTTGCGGAGAAGTAATCACTCTTTCTCTTTTAAAGAGTCCGTTTTCTTCAATAGTTTTTAACTCGTTTTGAAGATGTTCTTTAATTTTTCCGTACATATATGTAGTTTTGAATTTTTGAATTTTTATTGTTTTGACAAACTACTCTAACGCTTGTTTTAAGTCAGCTATTAGATCTTCAGCATCCTCGATTCCGACACTTAAACGAATAAGCGAATCCACCACTCCCGTTTTTTCTCTTTCTTCTTTCGGAATAGAAGCGTGTGTCATACTGGCTGGATGTCCAACTAACGACTCCACTCCTCCTAATGATTCGGCCAAAGTAAATACCTTAAGCTTTTCTAGAGTCTGAATCGTTTTGTCAAAATCATTTCCTTTAATAGTAAACGAAATCATCCCACCAAAGTCTTTCATTTGCTTTTTGGCAACTTCGTGATTCGGGTGTGACTCAAACCCTGGCCAATACACTTTATCCACATTCGGATTCGTTTTCAGATATTCCGCAACGGCTTTTCCGTTTTCACAATGGCGTTGCATTCTAAGTGCTAAAGTTTTAATTCCTCTTAGCACCAAAAAGCTATCCATTGGTCCACAAACTGCGCCGCTTGCATTTTGAATAAAATATAATTTATCGGCCAAATCTTTGTCTTTTACCACAAGAGCTCCCATAACCACATCCGAATGTCCTCCTAGATATTTTGTTGCAGAATGCATTACAATATCAGCTCCTAAATCTAAAGGTCTCTGCAAATAAGGGGTTGCAAAGGTGTTGTCAACCGCTAACAACACTTTATGTTTTTTAGCAATTTCTGAAACCGCAACTACATCAATGATATTCATCATCGGGTTAGTAGGCGTTTCTACCCAAATAAGTTTTGTGTTTGAATTTATTTTTTCCTCGATAGCTTTAAGGTCTTGCATTCCGACAAAGTGGAATTTAATTCCGTATTTTTCGAATATTTTTGTAAACAAACGATACGATCCTCCATATAAATCGTTAGTTGAAACTACTTCATCTCCCGGATTCAAAAGTTTGATAACCGCATCCATCGCTGCTAATCCTGAACCGAAAGCCAGACCAAATTGTCCGTTTTCTATAGAAGCTAAGCTATTTTCTAAAGCTGTTCTGGTCGGATTTGCCGTTCTTGAATATTCATAACCTTTATGCTTGCCCGGAGAACTCTGAGCATACGTTGATGTCTGAAAAATCGGAGGCATTACAGCACCTGTGCTAGGCTCATGAGATTGTCCCCCATGAATTACCTTTGTATTAAATTTCATAATCTTTGCCTTTTAAGTATAAAGTAACAAAGGTAAAAACTATTTGACGATTAAGCCAATAGAATTAGAAAAAAGCTACCTTTGTACTTTAATTTATCATTTTTTTGAATGAAAAAAAATATAGGGATTTTATTTTTCACTTTTTTGATTGTCAGCTGCAAAGACAATTATCCTTTGAGCTATTCTGAAGAAGTATTTAAACAAGAGATAACTGTTGATTGCAATGATTTGCCTTGTCCGAATGCAGAACTAGAAATCGTATTATTTGATAGTAAAAATAAAGTTTCGGACTCCATTAACAAAAAAATCTTCGAACACTTCAAAGAAATTCTCTGTTTTGAAGACGAGCCTTATACAGCGACCGATTACAACGAATTATTAAGTTCATTCTTAAATTCGTATAAAAAATTGCGCAATGAATTTCCCGATGATGCAATTGGTTGGGAAACAAAAGGGAAAGCGGAAATTTGTTATAAAAACGAAAGTCTCATAAACATCAAGTCGGAATATTATTTATATACAGGAGGTGCCCATGGCAACTCAGGAGTACATTCATTTTTCTTTGATTTAAAAACAGGAAAAACGCTTTCTAAGCAAGAAGTTTTAGATTGCGACAAACTCACTCCTTTTGCTGAAGAAAAATTCAGAAAAGCCTTTAATGTAAAACCAGAAGCCAACATTAACTCAACAGGATTTATGTTTGAGAATGACTCTTTTCATCTCCCAGAAACTATTTTTTTTACTAAAAGAGGAATAGTGCTGTTTTATAACAATTACGAAATAGCTTCGTATGCAGACGGCCCGCAAGAGCTAGTAATCCCTTTTGAAGAAGCAAAGTCCTTTTTAAAATTTGAGACTAATTAGAACCTCTTTATTTTTCTGTTTAAAAAAAAACAGTAACTTTGTCAAGTTGTAAGGTTAACAAAAAACGCTAAAATGTTTTCCTTGATTAACTTGATAGTTTATGAAAAAAGAACTGAACGTATATAACAATGTATTGGAACTTATAGCCAATACTCCTCTTATCCGACTTAACAGAATCACCAAAGACTTAAAAGGTTCTTATTACGCAAAAGTAGAAGCATTTAATCCGGGTCACTCTACCAAAGACAGAATTGCTCTTCACATCATAGAAGAGGCCGAAAAAAGAGGAATACTCAAACCAGGCGACACTATTATCGAAACCACTTCTGGAAACACAGGATTTAGTTTGGCTATGGTTAGTATAACCAAAGGATATGACTGTATTTTAGCAGTAAGTTCAAAATCTTCAAAAGACAAAATCGATATGCTTCGCAGTATGGGAGCAAAGGTTTACGTTTGTCCGGCTCATGTTTCGGCTGACGACCCTAGGTCGTACTATAATGTTGCTAAACAACTTCACGAAGAGATAAAAGGTTCTGTTTACATCAACCAATATTTTAATGAACTGAATGTAGAGGCGCATTATCAGAGTACAGGACCTGAAATATGGAAGCAAACCGAAGGTAAAATCACCCATCTTGTGGCTTGTAGTGGAACAGGAGGAACTATTTCTGGAATTGCACGTTTTTTGAAAGAGCAGAATCCGAATATCAGAATTCTAGGAGTTGATGCTTACGGATCTGTACTTAAAAAATATCACGAAACACGAGAGTTTGACGAAAACGAAATTTATCCGTATCGAATAGAGGGTCTCGGAAAAAACCTTATCCCTACTGCTACAGACTTCGAAATGATTGACGAGTTTATGAAGGTTTCAGATGAAGAAAGCGCTCATACAACCCGTGAAATTGCAAAAACGGAAGGTCTTTTTGTAGGATATACCTCAGGAGCAGCCCTTCAGGCGGTAAAACAATACGCTACAAAGGGAGAGTTTACTAAAGACAGTCTAGTTGTTATTGTTTTCCCAGATCATGGTTCAAGATATATGAGCAAGGTTTTCTCTGACGATTGGATGAGTGAACAAGGATTCTTCGACAGTATAAATCTTGAGGAAGCACAAAAAATAGAATATATTAAATAGTAAATAAGGTCAGCACTGTGCTGACCTTATTTATTTTTAGAAAGTTCAGAAATCAAAGTCTCGATATTTTTAGAACTATTCCCTATAAATATTTTATTTTCAATTATAAAAACCGGACGACTCAAAAAAGTATAATGTTCCAGAATTAAGTTTTTATAATCAGTCTCTGATAGGTTTTCGTTTTTGAGATTTCGCTCTTTGTAAAGTTTAGCTCTTTTACTGAATAGCTTTTCGTAGCTTTTCGACAAAGCATACATTTCTTCAAGCTGTTTTACTGTAATCGGTTCTTCTTTTATATCCTGAAAAATCATTCCTGTTGTGTCAGGTAATGACTTTATGATTCGCTTACAGGTATCACAGGTTTTTAAGTAATATACTTTTCTCATTTCTTGTTATTTTAATCAATATGTTTTAGTCATATCTTCGTCCACAACCAGAATAAAATCGGCTCTACCTAAATGCTCTTGTTCTAAACTAGATAAATCGGACTGAGAAACTGTAGCAATGGTTAAGATTTTCAGGGTGGGTTGATCTTGCTTTATATACCAATAAATTCCTTCATAAAAATCACTGTGATAACTTCCGTGATAATGTATAAAAATAGAGTTGGGTTTTAGATTCTCTAATATAGAATAAGCCATTGTAGCGTCTTTTATAGCTTGTGCTTTCGGAAGATTTTCTCCTCCGTGCCCTTGAGCCATTTCAAGCATCTTTTGATATTGCGAAAGCGAAGAATCATACTTTACTGGAAGAGGTGCGATCCACTTCTTTTGCTCTGAAGAAAGCGTATCTAACGCTTCAAAACCTCCTCTATAAACCATACTTGCATATCTACGAGGGATATTAGTGGCAATAAATTTTAGTTGATTGGCTTTGGCAAAATCCACCAAAGGTTTGTAATCGGTTTTATAATTATTCCAAAGCCTTGCTAAGGTGTCTAAAGCTTTTTGGTTAATTTCTCCTTCAAGATATTGATCGAGTTGAAGTTGATTGTCTCTTTCAATCATCTCTGCTCCTAAAACTAAAGATTTTGTTTGAAATAAATCTTTGGTTAAAGCCAATTGTAGCCAATGTGAAATCGGATTATCATGATATTCTCCAAAAAGAACAAGCTCCGATTTTTCGGAAGCCTTTACTAACTTCTTATAAGTGGTTTTTTCCCCTTTTGAATCAAATAACTGATAAGCAGGTTTATCTTGAGAGTAGATCGAGAAGCTTACAAGTAACAGCAAAGAATAAAGTAAATTTTTCATTTTTAAGTTTTAAACTACGCAAATATAACACGTTAAAAAAAACTTTTTATACATTAGCTAGACAATATGAATTTTAATTTTTATGGAACAACAAAACACACCTCAAATCATGAGCGTAAAAGACTAGGTAATTACGCTTTTACTAACTTGTATTCCTCTAGTAGGAATTATTCTCCTATTTGTTTGGGCTTTTGGAAATGACGGAAACAAAATTCGTCAAAATTGGGCAAAAGGGAATTTGATTGTCGCTGCAATTGTACTTAATCATTACTGTACTTTTCCTTGGCACCTTTGCAGCAGCTGCCTCCAAAGGAACCTATTAAAATTCAAAACCCGAAAACAAAAATGTTTTCGGGTTTTATATAATATATAATCTTAATGATGTAATTTTTCTTCGCCTGGTCGCATAGGTTCTGTCTGCATGATAAAGTCGTCAGGTTGACCTGGCTTATTATAGTCATAAGGCCATCTGTGAACATGAGGAATTTCTCCAGGCCAGTTTCCGTGAATATGCTCTACAGGTGTAGTCCATTCAAGGGTTGTAGCTTTCCAAGGGTTTTGTTCAGCTTTTTTACCATAAAAGATACTATGGAAGAAGTTCCACAAGAATACTATTTGGAAGATTCCTCCTACAATAGCGAACAAAGTAATAATAACGTTTACATCGTGTAAATCATCAAATAAAGGGAAAGCGGTATTGGTATAATAACGTCTTGGTAATCCGGCTAATCCGATAAAGTGCATTGGGAAAAACACTCCATAAGCACAAACTGCTGTAGTCCAGAAGTGAATATATCCTAAATTCTTATTCATCATACGTCCATATAGTTTTGGGAACCAATGATAGATTCCTGCAAACATTCCGTAAAGAGCAGAAATACCCATAACTAAGTGGAAGTGAGCTACTACGAAATACGTATCGTGTACATTAATGTCTAGAGCACTATCTCCTAAAATAATTCCTGTAAGTCCTCCTGTAATAAAGGTAGAAACCATTCCTATAGAGAACAACATAGCTGGGTTCATCTGTAAGTTACCTTTCCAGATAGTTGTAATCCAGTTGAACGCTTTTACAGCTGATGGAATCGCAATTAATAGTGTTGTAAATGTAAATACAGATCCTAGGAAAGGGTTCATTCCTGAAACGAACATATGGTGCCCCCACACAATTGTAGATAAAAATGCAATTGCCAGTACTGAAGTAATCATCGCTCTGTATCCGAAGATAGGTTTACGCGAGTTTGTCGCTAATACCTCAGAAACGATTCCCATAGCTGGTAGAATTACAATATACACTTCAGGGTGTCCTAAGAACCAGAACAAGTGCTCAAACAACACTGGAGAACCTCCTTGATAATGTAGTACTTCTCCTGCTATAAAGATATCCGATAAGAAGAATGATGTTCCAAAACTTCTATCAAACAGCAACAATAATCCAGCAGATAATAGAACTGGGAAAGATACTATACCAATAATCGCGGTGATAAACAAAGTCCAAACTGTTAGAGGTAACCTTGTCATAGTCATCCCTTTTGTTCTAAGGTTTAAAACAGTAACCACATAGTTTAATGATCCCATTAATGACTGTGCAATGAAAATCACCATCGACACTAGCCACAAGGTCATTCCTAAACCTGAACCTGGTATGGCTTGTGGTAAAGCAGAAAGCGGAGGATAAATTGTCCAACCTGCTGAAGCTGGTCCTGATTCTACAAATAGTGAAGCGACCATTATAGCGGCAGATATGAAGAATAACCAGAAGGAAATCATATTCATAAATCCTGAGGCCATATCTCTTGCTCCAATCTGAAGTGGAATAAGGAGGTTACTAAATGTTCCGCTCAATCCGGCTGTAAGTACAAAGAACACCATAATTGTTCCGTGAATTGTAACTAAAGCCAAGTAGGCGTCGTTTTTCATCACTCCACCTGGAGCCATTTTTTCTCCTAAGAAAATTTCAAATATTTTAAAAGATTCTCCAGGCCATGCAATTTGCATTCTAAAAAATATAGACATCATTATCCCGATAACACCCATGATGATACCGGTAATAAGAAACTGTTTTGCGATCATTTTGTGATCGGTACTAAAGATATACTTTGTAATAAAAGTTTCTTTATGATGATGTACTTCGTGATTTTCCTGGTGTCCTATTGCTGACATATTTTTTTAAATTATATATGTAAAACGTTTATTATCTTAAATACTTATCTTATTGCTACTTGAAGTGAGTCTGTAGCTATTTCCTCAACAGGAATATCTTCTGACTGCTCAGTTTCTACTTCTTTCGGAGGAAATACTTTTGAGTAAAGGGTTTCTTGCTCAGAAATCCATTTGTCAAATTCCTCTTGTGTTTCAACTACAACTTTCATTTGCATATTGTAGTGAGAAGCTCCACAAATTTTATTACACAATAATAAATAATCAAACTCGTATGGTTCTAACGCCTCTTCTCCTTTAGCCAAAAGTTCCACACTTTGCTTTCTTCTAAGGTCATTAATGTGTGCTACCTTTTCAACAGTTTCAGGGAACTGTCTAAATTCTGCTGTTGTAATAGTTGGAATAAAAGAGAATTGAGTTACCATTCCTGGAACTGAGTTCATCTGTGCTCTAAAATGAGGCATGTACACGGAGTGTAGAACATCTTGAGAACGGATTTTAAACACTACTCTTTTACCAACTGGCAGGTGTAATTCATTAGTTACGATATCATCCTTCGCATTTGGATCAGACATATCTACTCCGACTGTGTTTATACCTTCAATCAAACGAACGTTAGCTTTTCCTAAAGCGTTATCTTCTCCTGCATAACGTGCTTCCCAGCTAAATTGCTTTGCGTAGATTTCAACATATAATATATCTTCTTCATCTTCGTCAAAAAACATTAAGGTATTCCAAGTATATAATCCGTAAAGAATTAATATACTCAACGCAATAACCGGAACGATAGTCCAAATGGCCTCTAATCTATTATTATCAGCAAAGTAAAGAGCTTTTCTTCCTTCTACTCCTCTGTATTTAAATGCAAAATAGTGTAATAACGCTTGTGTAATGAATTGAACTATCAAAATCATCACAAACGAAATTATCATTAGATTATCAATATCTTTTCCGTGTTCTGCAGCAGCGTTACTAATAAGTACTAAGCCACCCCATTTAAATAATCCGTATATAGTAAAAATATAGATAAATACTAAAAAAGCAAACATTAAGTATCCGTTGACACTGTTATCTTTATCATTTGCTATTTGTGAATCATCGATTTTAGCTCCTGCTCCTATTTGGGTCAAGGTGTATATTTTGGAAATTTGCCAAATTGCAATTCCCAATAAAATTAAAACTAAAACAACCAATAAACTTGTCATCTGTTTATTTCTTTAAATATTAGTAATGAAATTGTTTACTCTCTTCAATTAACGGATTGTTCTTAGCCAGTAACGAATGTTTTGAAAGTGCGTTAAACACTATAAATATAAACAATCCAGCAAAGAAAAGTACCGAGCTAATTTCTGGAATTCCTATAGACCATCTCGCTCCCACTGTAGCAGGCATAATCATATTAAAGAAGTCCAAATAGTGTCCGAATAAGATGATAATCCCTACAAAGACAACTATCCAATTAACTCTCTTGAAATCCGCACTCATTAATATAACTAATGGGAACACTAAGTTAAGTACTACCATTCCGAAGAAAGGAAGGTTATAATCTTCAATTCTTTGAATAAAATAAGTTACTTCTTCAGGAATATTTGAATACCAAATTAGCATAAATTGTGAGAACCAAAGGTAAGTCCAGAAGATACTGATTGCAAACATAAATTTAGCTAAATCATGTAAGTGACTTTTATTAACAAAGTCTAACAAACCTTTTGATTTTAAATAAATCGTAATCAATGTAATTACTGTAATACCGCTTACAAAGAAACTTGCAAACACATACCATCCAAACAATGTACTATACCAGTGAGGATCAACCGACATAATCCAATCCCAAGAAGCGATAGATTCTGTTATAATGAAGAACACTAAGAAAATAGCTGAAGCATTTACCATCTTTTTGTGTAAAAAGATAGCATTCTCTGGTTCGTTATCTTGTCTGATAGAAATTTTTCTAGATACGTGACGATACCATACCCAACCTCCTAAGAAGATAACTGCTCTAATTAAAAAGAAAGGAATATTCAGATATCCTGTTTTACCTTGGATGATAACATCATTAGCTACAACATCTTCATCCATCCACACAAATAAATGATTGTAATGAAGTGCAGAAGCCAACAGCAACAAAAACATAATAACCGCTCCAATCGGAACATAAGCCGTAATTCCTTCCATTACTCTGAATACAACCGGAGACCAACCTGCTTGAGAAGCATGTTGAATAGCATAAAATGCCAAAACTCCGACAGCCATTAAGAAAAAGAAAATCCCAGCAACATATAATGCCGACCAAGGCTTATTAGCTTCTTGGTGATAAATGTGGGCTACATGGGCATCGTGCTCCTCTTGAGACAATTGATGGTCGTTATGACCAGCGTGTGCGTGATGAGCCTCTTGCTGTTCTTTTTCTAAAATTTGTTCTACCTCTTGAGTGGATTTTGGAGCAGAAAGGAATCCATATCCAATTCCTAAAGCTCCTACAATCATCAAAACAAAAGATAGTGTTTTTAGTTTGCCTGAAAAAGTGTACATATCTGAAAAAATAGTGTTCTACAAATTTTATTATTCTGATTTTAAACTCATCACATAACGTGAAACTTGCCAACGCTCCTCTTGGTTTAGTTGGTTCGCATGAGATCCCATTGAGTTCAATCCGTAAGTAATTACATGAAAAGTACTACCTTCGGTAATTGGTCTGTCATTATAACTCGGAACTCCTAAGAATTTTTCTCTTTTAGCTAAAATACCTTGACCATCTCCTTTATCTCCATGACAAACTGCACAGTAAATAGTATAAAGAGATTTGGCTCTTTCGCTATCGTAATCTTCTTCTGTCAAAGGGGAAATTAAATTAGCTCTTGCGTCTTCTAAGCCTTCGGTTGTATTAGGATATTCATACGGTTCGAAGCCTCTCGGCACACTTCCTTCTGCAGGAAGCTGAGCAGCTTGTCCGTTCTGGAATGCTCCAGACTCTGAATAAGTTTCATAGGCAACCGACTCGTACATATTCGGAAATAACTGATAGTTTGGTTTTTTCTCATTAAAACAAGAAACAACCGTTCCGGATAAAGCTACCAGTAATGTTATTTTATATAAATTCTTCATAGCAATATATTAGTGCTTATCAACTACTTTAATTTCTACAGCTCCTGTCTTCTCGAAAAACTTAATCATTTCTTGTTCATCTCCATGAACTGCTACTTCCATTAAAAAATGATCATCTGTTGTTCTTGGATCAGGATTTTCTGCTTTTTTACCAATCCATAATTTACTTCTAAGGTAAAAAGTATGTACCATAAGGTGAGCTGCAAAAAAAACAGTCAACTCAAACATAATTGGTACAAAAGCGGGCATATTCTGAATAAAACTAAAACTTGGTTTTCCTCCGATATCTTGTGGCCAATTTCCAATCATGATGTAGTTCAATAACCAAGTTGCAAAAGAAAGCCCAACAAGACCATACATAAAAGCACAAATTGCAATTCTAGTTGGCGCAAGCCCCATTGCTTTATCCAGCCCATGAACTGGAAAAGGTGTATAAATTTCTTCAATATGATGGTGTGCAGAACGCGTCTCTTTTACTGCATCTAGCAGTACATCATCATCATTATACAATACGTGAATAACTTTATTGCTCATTTTTATTAATGATTATGTGAATGATCATTTCCGTTTTGTTCTCTATCTCTTTTATGATTATCTCCAGATGTTTTCAAGATAGTCTTAACCTCAGCTTGCGATACAACCGGGAAGCTTCTAGAGTATAATAAAAACAATACAAAGAAGAAACCAATAGTACCTATGTAAATTCCGATATCAACAAATGTCGGTTGGAACATTGTCCAAGACGATGGTAAATAATCTCTATGTAATGAAAGAACAATAATTACAAAACGCTCAAACCACATTCCTATGTTTACCACAATCGAAATAATAAACGAAACCATAATACTTGTTCTAATTTTCTTAATCCACATAATTTGTGGAGAAATAACGTTACAAGTCATCATCAACCAATAAGCCCACCAGTAAGGCCCTGTTGCTCTATTCAAGAATGCATATTGCTCATATTCTACTCCAGAATACCAAGCGATAAAAAGCTCTGTAATATAAGCGATACCCACAATCGAACCTGTAATCATGATGATAATGTTCATCAATTCGATATGCTGAATAGTAATATAGTCTTCAAGGTTACATACTTTTCTCATAATGATAAGAAGTGTGTTTACCATGGCGAATCCAGAGAAAATAGCTCCTGCCACAAAGTAAGGAGGTAAGATGGTCGTGTGCCAACCAGGAATTACTGAAGTAGCAAAGTCAAACGATACAATCGTGTGCACCGAAAGTACAAGTGGTGTAGCCAGACCTGCTAACACTAAAGAAACTTCTTCAAAACGTTGCCAGTCTTTTGCTCTTCCGCTCCATCCAAAGGAAAGAATAGAATATATTTTCTTATTAAAAGGAGTAATAGCTCTATCTCTAATCATTGCAAAGTCAGGCAATAATCCTGTCCACCAGAATACTAATGAAACTGATAAATAAGTAGAAATTGCAAATACGTCCCAAAGTAATGGAGAGTTAAAGTTCACCCACAATGAACCGAATTGGTTTGGTACAGGCAATACCCAATACCCAAGCCAAGGACGTCCCATGTGAATAATTGGAAAAAGACCTGCCTGAACAACAGAGAAAATAGTCATCGCCTCTGCAGAACGGTTAATGGCAAATCTCCATTTTTGACGGAATAATAAAAGTACAGCCGAGATAAGAGTACCTGCGTGTCCGATACCTACCCACCATACAAAGTTGGTAATATCCCAAGCCCAACCAATTGTTTTATTCAATCCCCATGTTCCGATACCGGTAGAAACCGTATATGCCATAGAACCAACTCCCCACAAAAAGGCAGCTAATGCTATCAAAAATACTGTCCACCATTGTTTATTTGCTTTACCTTCTACCGGACGAGCTATATCAACCGTAACATCATGGTAGGTTTTATTTCCTAAAACTAAAGGCTTTCTAATGGGTGCTTCGTAATGAGACATAATCCTTTACTTTATCTTTAAATTATTTGTTCAATTATACGTTTCTTACTTTTACTTGATAAAACACATTTGGTCTTGTACCGATATGCTCCAACAAGTGATACATTCTTTCGTCTTCTGCAAGTTTTGCAACTTGACTCTCTTTGTCGTTCACATCACCAAACACCATAGCTCCAGTTCCACAAGCTGCAGCACAAGCAACAGCATTATCAAATTCTTCGCTATTCACAACTCTTCCTTCGCGTTTAGCTTTTAAGATAACCGCTTGAGTAGACTGAATACAGAAAGAACATTTTTCCATAACTCCACGAGAACGAACCACAACATCTGGGTTCAATACCATACGTCCTAAATCATCATTCATGTTATAATCAAATTCAGGATTTTGGCTATACAAGAACCAGTTAAAACGTCTTACCTTGTACGGACAGTTATTTGCACAATAACGAGTTCCTACACAACGATTGTAAGCCATATGGTTTTGACCTTGCCTTCCGTGTGAAGTAGCCGCTACCGGACATACTGTTTCACAAGGTGCATGATTACAATGCTGACACATAACCGGTTGGAATGCCACTTGTGGGTTATCTGCCGGATTTTCTAATTCATTATAAGCCTGAACGTTATCAAACAATCCTTTTGCTGTAGATTTTTTTACCACATCATCAGCAAAAGTTTCTTCTGATGAATAATATCTGTCAATGCGCAACCAGTGCATATCACGAGAGCGTCTCACCTCTGATTTTCCTACAACAGGAACGTTGTTCTCTGCGTGACAAGCAATTACACAAGCCCCACATCCTGTACAAGCATTCAAATCAATAGATAACTTAAAGTGATGTCCTATACTTCTATCGAACGACTCCCAAATATCAACTTTTGTTGCTTCAATTGGTTGGTGGTCTAAAGAAACCATCGGAACAGGATTCCAATCTTTAGGCCCTTTTGATGGGTCATTAAACACGTCTAAGGTTGTTTCCTTAAGAATATCTCCTCTACCCATAAGAGTTCTGTGTAGCTGCACACAAGCAAACTCATGCCATTTATTGCTTTCTTTGGTAACAGAGGCTCTTTGTGTATTTTTAAGATCTTTATACAAAGTATAAGCGTTAACACCTACTTGCATTTCAGATTTCATACCTTCTTTTCTACCATATCCTAACGAAAGTCCGATAGTTCCTTGTGCTTGTCCTGGTTGGATAATCACGGGAATATTCTCAAGTCGAGTTCCATCTACTTCGATAGTAATATAATTTCCGTCTAATCCTCCGTTTGCTACATTTCTACTTTTTACTCCTAGGTTTTCTGCATCAATTCTATTCATTGTTGCGTAGTTGTCCCAAGAAACACGGGTGATAGGGTCAGGAAACTCTTGTAACCATGGGTTATTTGCTTGTTGCCCATCTCCCATACCTGTTTTGGTATAAAGAATAACGTCAAATTCTCCTGATTGCGTAGAGCTTAACAATGCAGTTACTGCTTCCGTAGCGTTCGCTACACTTCCTTCGTTGGTCGAAGTATTTTCTGAAACATAAACTCCATCATGAACCGCTTGATTCCAAGTTTTACCTTCCAGAATTGAGGTAGTCCAGAATTCTTTTAGGTAATCGTAGTATGATGTATCATTATCAGTCCAAGAAAGCAAAGCATCTTGAAGTTGTTTAGAATCAAACAACGGACGGATAGTCGGTTGCATAACTCCATAATGTCCTTTGATCATACTAACATCTCCCCACGATTCTAAATAATGAGGTAAAGCTACTGCTATATTAGATACCTTTACAGTCTCATCTTCTTTTAAAGAAAACGAAACCGAAGTTTTTGCTTTTTTAATTAATTCTGCAAATTCAGCTCCATTCGGAAGTGAATACACAGGGTTCACTCCACTCATAATAAGCGTATGAACTTGTCCTGCTTTTAAATCTGTGATAAGTTGTGCAACTTCTTTGGCATTCCCTTTTCTAATTTGTCTTGTTGTATTAGAATCAAACGCTTCACTTTGTAGTGCTTGATTGATAGCAATAGCTAGAATCTGAGCGTTTTTATCATCTAATCCTGTAACGAAGACACCTTTACTACCTGCTCTCTTAAGCTCATTAGCTGCGTTTACTACCTGCTCTTCTCTTTCAAGCCCAGATACAGAAACAGCATTTCCGGTAACAATTCCGTATATTTTAACCAAAGCCAATTTTTGCTGAGCTACATTCATCGCATAACGTCTGTCTGCATTAGCTCCTGACAAACTCATATTAGCTTCAAATTGGATGTGTTTCGACATTTTTCCGTTTGTCGGAATACGTTTTTTAGCGTATCCGCCATCGTACCCTCCACCTTGCCAATCTCCAAGAAAATCTGCTCCAACAGAAACTATTGTATCTGCTTTTGAAAAATCATATCCCGCTAAAGCTCTTTCGCCAAAAACCTCTTCAAATGCATCTAAAGCTTCTGAACAAGAAACCGCATCATACACCACGTGTTTAGCAGTTGGATATTTAGCAACAAACTCTTGAATTAATTTATCTGTTGACGGACTAGCTAAAGTTCCTGTCAAAAGCACAATTTGCCCTCCTGATAATTGAGCTTCCTCTAAAGATTTTTTAACTCTAGCGTCAACCTCACTCCATGAAGCATTTTGCCCATCTATTTTTGCATTTTTAAGACGCATGCTATCATACATAGACAAAACCGATGCATGAACACGTGCGTTTGCGCTCATTATAGATCCCGGCAAGTTGTTATTTTCTATTTTGATAGGACGTCCTTCTCTTGTTTTTACAAGAATATTTGCAAAATCAAATCCATCTGCCATAGTAGTAGCGTAATAATCTGCTACTCCAGGAACAATTTCTTCCGGTTGCACTACATACGGAATTGATTTAACAACTGGCCCCTCACAAGCAGCTAATGAAGCTGCAGCTGTGCTGAAACCGACATATTTCAAGAAATCACGTCTTGTTGTAGATGACGAGGAAAGTGTTTTTTCATCTCCTAAAAATTCATCTGTAGGAATTTCCTCAACGAATTCGTTATTTCTAAGCGTCTCAACAATAGAGCTATTTTCGTTCAGCTCCTCAACACTTTTCCAGTATTTTTTGTTTGATGACATATTGTAAGATAATTTAAGTCTTGATTAATAATGACATTTTCCACACTCTAAGCCTCCCATCTGAGCAACAGTCAGCTTTTCAACTCCATATTTTGCTGCAAGTTCAGCATGAATTTTTTCGTAGTATTCGTTACCTTCAACTTTAATATTAGATGTTCTATGGCAATCCACACACCATCCCATAGAAAGCGTAGCATGCTGTTCCATAATTTCCATAGACTCCACCTCTCCGTGACAAGTTTGACATTCCAAACCTGCAACTGAAACGTGCTGTGAGTGATTAAAATAAACAAAATCCGGAAGATTATGAATACGAACCCATTTAACTGGTTTTGGCTCTTTAGAATAGGTACGAGTATTAGGATCCCAACCTACAGCCTCATATAATTTTTGGATTTCAGCTGTATAAAACTCTTTTGTATATCCGTTAGCTAAATCCTCCTCTCCGTTATAATCAGAGATGTTTTCGTGACAATTCATACACACATTAAGAGAAGGAATCCCTGCTGTTTTACTCGTTCTAGCCGAAGAGTGACAGTATTTACAATCTATTTGATTATCTCCTGCGTGAATTTTATGAGAATAATGAATTGGTTGAATTGGAGCATATCCTTTGTCGATACCAATCTGCATCATATAACCGAATCCTAAATAAGCACCTGCTAAAAGCAAAAACACCACCGAAACAAATACCAAGAATTGGTTCTTTACAAACGCCTGCCATAAATTCCCTTTTGGCTCAGCCAACTCAACCCCTTTTGCTTTTGCAATATCCTTAAGCCCTTTATTTACCATGTAAAGCATAGTAATCAACACCAAAAGAACTAGAATTAGAGCTCCTAAGACCAACATATTTGTCGAATCTCCTGAAGCACTTGTTTGAGCGCCTCCACCTGCTACATCCGAAACTACCGGCTCAGGTTTTGCCTCTGCAGTATATGCCAGAATATTGTCGAGATCTTGATCTGACAATTGCGGGAAAGCCGTCATCGGAGACCCATTGTATTCCTCAAAAATCTTCACCGCATAAGCATCTCCGGCCTTTACCATTTCGGCACTATTGCGAATCCACTTGTGCAGCCAATCTCTGTCAAGCCTTTCGGTCATACCTCTAAGTGCAGGACCTGTCATTTTTTTATCCAAATGGTGACAAGCAGCACAATGTGTATTAAACAAAGCTCTTCCTGCTGCCGCATCCCCTTCTTGCGCAAAAGCATCTATTGATGCGTTGAACACAAAAAACAAACTCAATAAGAAAATTCTAAACACAGAACTGTGGTTCCCCAATTTTTTCATATCTAAAAACGATTATCGTTTATATTTGGCACACTTTTTTCTTGTATCAAAAAAACAAGTATGCTCTTTTTTAGAAAATTTTCACAAAAATACGACTTAAACCCTATTCTCAAAGCCCAAACATACCTTATTACCTTAATTTATATCAGTTCTAAATAACAGGGTTGAAATTAATTTTAAAATTAAATAGTACATTTGCCTAAAATATAATCCGTTATGAAATTTTTAATCTTAAAACCATCATTATTTATTATCGTTCTAATTGTATTCAGTAGCAATAATTTAACAGCTCAAATTACGTTAGAACAAGATTCTAAATTTGAAAATTTATTAAATGAAAAGCGCAAAGTAAATGCTTCTATAACCACTACAGATAAGTATAAAATTCAAATATTTTACGGAGATGGAAACAATGCCAGAAAGGTATTAAACGAATTTAAAAACAACTTTAGCAACATTGACGCAACCATAATATTTAGCTCTCCAAACTACAAGGTGCAAGTCGGAACTTTTAGAAATAAAATAGACGCAGATCGTACACGTCTTGAAATTATAAACAAATATCCCGATGCCTTGGTTGTAAAAAATTCTAGATAACAAAACAACTCCCTCCGAGTTATATTTTGAAATTTTTATAATTCGGAGTGGATTTTTTCTACAATAGCTTTGAGCTCTCCGTCCAATTCCTCATTTACTATTTTATTATTTTCTACATCAAAATTTTCTGAAAACTTAGGCAATGAAAATGTTGCTTTGATTTCTGCTCCGTCAAAAGGAAAGCGATTTGCGGCAATTTCTAATACAGACTTACCTCCTCTAGCTCCATTAGATGTGGCCATCAAAAGCATTGGTTTTTGTTGAAAAACTTTCACTCCTCCTCGTGAAGCCCAATCAAATATATTTTTAAAGGCTACCGAAAAATTACCATTGTGCTCTGCTAATGATAATATTATAAAATCGGATTGAGAGATTTTATCTAAAAACTTTTGAGAGAGTTCTGGTTTTCCGATTTCTTTTTCTAAATCTACTCCAAAAACCGGAAGGTCGTAATCATTTAGATCTAAAACCTCTACCTGTGCATTCATAAACAAAGAAGAAGCATAAATAGCTAATTTTTTGTTTATCGAATTTTTGCTGTTGCTTCCTGCAAATGTTAGTATTTTCATTTTTATGAAATTAAGGTTCGTGAAAAGTTAAATAAGCAATCTCGTTGCTTACATCTTTGTTGTGTATATAATCATTACAATTCAAGTCATAAGACTTTATTCCACATACTGGAACTCTAATATTTTGACAACTTCAATATTACACATTAAATCGGAAGTGCATTATATCTCCGTCTTTTACAACATATTCCTTTCCTTCAACTCTAAGTTTCCCTGCTTCTTTTACTTTAGCTTCTGAACCATAGGCTACATAGTCATCGTATGCGATAACCTCTGCTCTAATAAATCCTTTTTCGAAATCAGAATGAATAACACCTGCAGCCTTAGGAGCGGTATCACCTATATTAATAGTCCAAGCACGAACTTCTTTTACTCCTGCAGTAAAATAAGTTTGTTGTTTAAGAAGTTTATAAGCAGAACGAATCAGTACGGAAACTCCGGGCTCTTGTAATCCCATGTCTTCTAAAAACATTTGTCTTTCTTCGTAACTTTCAAGCTCGGTGATATCCGCTTCGGTAGCTACTGCTAAAACTATCACTTCTGCATTTTCGTCCTTTACTAATTCTTTTACTTGTTCTACGTATTGATTTCCGTTTACAGCCGATCCTTCGTCTACATTACATACATACAGCACCGGTTTTGAAGTTATTAATTGAAAATCTTCCATCATTTCAACCTCATCATCATTATTAGGAACTACTGTTCTTGCTGATTTAGCCTCTAATAAAGCTGATTTGATTCTTTCTAACAACGCTTCTTCTGCTTGGGCTTCTTTGTTTCCGGTTTTAGCTGCTCTTTTGGTTTTTTCTAAGCGCTTTTCTACTGTTTCTAAATCTTTTAGCTGTAGTTCAATGTCGATGATTTCTTTGTCTCTAACAGGATTTACACCACCTTCGACATGAACAATATTATCGTTGTCAAAACAACGAAGTACATGAATGATAGCATTACATTCTCTGATATTCCCCAAGAACTGATTTCCTAATCCTTCGCCTTTACTAGCTCCTTTAACTAAACCAGCAATATCTACAATTTCAACCGTGGCTGGCTGTACTCTTTCAGGTTTTACTAATTCAGATAATTTTTCTAACCTTGGATCAGGCACGTTTACGACTCCAACATTTGGTTCAATAGTACAAAATGGGAAGTTTGCACTCTGCGCTTTTGCATTCGACAAACAATTGAAAAGTGTTGATTTTCCTACGTTTGGTAGGCCTACAATTCCTGCTTTCATTTTTCGCTTTAGGATTAATATAAAACGGCAAAGATAAGTTTTTTGTTTTAATGTTTTATGAGTTAATAAGATTAGTCAAACAATAATATTACTTTTATAAAATCAAATTGTAGTTATGAAAAAGACATATAAATCATCTGTTTCTAAACGATCTTATGTTATGCTCTTACTTATGAAAGCATTACTGATTGCTCCATTTTTATCCATAGAAGAGTTATCAATTAAAGATTTAAAAAACACTGGGTTTTTGATTTACATAATAATTACTTTTTTGATTGTTATATTACTTTTCTGGATTTACTTCGGAACATACTACAAGATCGAAAATAATTACCTATATCATCATTCAGGTCCCTTCTTCGGAAAAATGAAAATCTCTTCAATCCAAAAAATTACTTATCACTCAGGATGGTATGTACCTGTTACATATAAGCCATCGACAGATACTATCGGCCTCATTATTACTTATAACAAGTTCGATGATATTTATTTTTCTCCAAAAGATCGAGATTTGTTGGTAAATGACTTACTCGGAATAAATTCTGAAATTCAAGTTGTAAAAAACTAAAAACATAGATTATTTGTTGATTATTCCATAAAAAAACTATATTTGGATTCTGAAAACCAACAAAAACTTAACTATGTCTATTTGGAAAACCAAATCACTATCTCAGTTACAAGAAGAAGCTTCAGAATCAGATAAAGGGCTCAAAAGAACACTATCATCAAAAGCACTGATTGCTTTAGGCATCGGAGCCATTATTGGAGCTGGATTATTTTCTCTTACTGGAATTGCTGCTGCTGACCATGCTGGTCCGGCTGTAACTTTATCATTCGTATTAGCTGCAGTAGGTTGTGCTTTTGCAGGACTTTGTTATGCAGAGTTTGCGTCGATGATTCCTGTTGCGGGTAGTGCTTACACTTATTCGTATGCAACAATGGGAGAGTTTATGGCTTGGATTATCGGTTGGGATTTAGTACTCGAATATGCTTTAGGTGCAGCTACAGTAGGGGTAAGTTGGTCTTCTTATCTAAATCAACTTTTGGCTCAGTACAATATGGCTATTCCAGCTGAATTTTCATCCGCTCCAGCGGAAGGTGGTATTATAAACTTACCTGCTATTTTTATTGTTTGTTTACTTTCTTTATTATTAATGAGAGGAACCAAAGAATCAGCGGTGGTAAATAATATTTTAGTAGTGGTAAAGGTGGCCGTTGTTCTGGTTTTTATTATTTTGGGATGGAAATTTATAAACCCTGAATTTCACACTCCTTTTATTCCTGAAAACACAGGAGGAAAATTTGGAGGAATTCCCGGAATTGCAGCCGGAGCAGCTTTAGTTTTCTTTGCCTTTATCGGATTTGATGCGGTATCAACTGCTGCACAAGAAGCAAAAAACCCTCAGAAAGGAATGCCTATCGGGATATTAGGCTCGTTGATTATTTGCACTATTTTGTATGTGTTGTTTTCGTATGTAATGACAGGACTTGTTCCTTATCAAGTGTTTGCAGGTGATGCTTCTCCTGCTGCTACCGCTTTTGCTGTTACCGGCTATGACTTTTTACAAACAGGATTAATTGTCGCTATTTTAGCAGGATATACTTCTGTTATTTTAGTTATGCTTATGGGACAAAGCAGGGTGTTTTATTCTATGAGTAATGACGGATTACTCCCTGGATTTTTTGGACAAATCCACTCTAAATTCCGCACTCCGTGGAAAACAAATATTTTCTTTATGTTTTTTGTAAGTGTTTTTGCAGGATTCGTACCTATTAAAGATTTAGGACACATGGTAAGCATAGGAACTCTGTTTGCTTTTTCTTTAGTTTGTATCGGAATTTTAGTGATGCGCAAAAAAATGCCTGATGCTCCAAGAGCTTTCAGAACTCCACTCGTGCCTTTTGTACCCATTGCAGGAGTTTTAGTTTGCGGATACTTGATGTTTTCGTTAGAAACAGAAAGTTGGTGGAGGCTCCTAATCTGGTTAGCTTTGGGAGTTATTATTTATTTCTTTTACGGAAAAAGACACTCAAAATTAAACAATCAATAACCCGAGTTTTATCACATAAAAAAGGTCGCAAAATAATTTGCGACCTTTTTTATAAACTTATGGAGATAATTAGAATCTATATCCTACAGAAACTCCAGCATTTGCCTCAATTCCTGAAAATCTATCATTTACATCTTCGCTAAAGTTACGAGCAATACTTACATAAGGAGCAATGGTAAACTTGTCATTCCAAGCCCATTTATACCCTGCACCTAATCCGATAATAAACGAATCCATGTCTGTATTTCCTTTAGAGTCATCTTTATGTTCTCCAAAACGATATTTTAAGAATGGATATGCATAAAAGCTGCCTTTTTCTTCAGGGTTAAAATAATAGTTGTAGTTCAGTAAAAAACTATTTGTATCAAATTTTTTACCTTTTTTCTCAGTATAATAAGAGAAGCGATCATTTATATGAAGTTCGGCTCCGATAGATTGATTATCGTCAAGAAAGTACTCATAACCAATTTCGACCGATTCAATTGCAATAACATTTGCGATGTTAAATTTCACCTCGCTTTTATACTGCGCATGAGCTGAGAAAGCTCCTGCAAAAACCAATAATCCTAATATAGTTTTTTTCATAAAAATTTAATTTTCTGTGTG
>Ga0209075_1000654_pt1 | contig 33677 bp, 30 predicted proteins | sample Stecom2011_FD_187523 | JGI IMG/M metagenome (GOLD analysis project Ga0209075, IMG submission 187523) | Agricultural soil microbial communities from Utah to study Nitrogen management - Steer compost 2011 (SPAdes) (version 2) | ecosystem: Environmental > Terrestrial > Soil > Agricultural land...
GCGAAGCAGCCATTTCGACTTCAAGTTTACAATCATTGTCTTCAACCTCAAACCCTGTTGCCCTTCCTCTAGCTTATCCTAAAGGATATAAAGAAATATATTGTATGAAATACGAACTAACTCAAGGTCAATATGTAGAGTTCTTAAATACAATTGCTTCAGACCAAGCTTCAAGTAGATATATAACCCCAATTCCTACTCAAAGATTAACAATAACAGGTGTTTGGCCGACATATTCAGCTACTCATCCACATCGGGCGATGTCTAATATGTTATTTGATGATTTATTAGCTTATTTAGATTGGTCTGCTTTGCGCCCTATGACGGAATTAGAATTTGAAAAAATAGCAAGAGGCCCTTCAACGCCTGTTCAAAAAGAGTATGCGTGGGGAACCCCATTAATTGTTAATGTAACAACATTGGTTACCGACGGTACAGCAACTGAATCAGCGTCTAACCCTATTGCTCCGGCACATGGTATTGCAAATTACTCTGGTGGTCCTAATGGCCCTATGCGTGTAGGTTTTGCAGGAAAGCCTGGAAATAACCGACATCAATCTGGTGCTAGCTATTACGGAGTAATGGATTTAAGTGGTAATGTAGCAGAGTCGGTTGTAGGAACAAGAACCACAGCAGCATCTGGTTTTACAGGAGTTTTAGGAGATGGTGAAATTTCAACAACGCCAACGCCTGGGTTATCCAATGTGACTGGATGGTCAAATGTAGCAAGAATGGCTAGAGGGGGATCGTATGCTGAAGGAATTGCTCTGCTTTCAATATCAGATAGAACTAGATATGGTTACAATAATGAATCAAAATATGCGTATTTAGGAGGGCGTGGTGTAAGATAGAATGTGTTTTTAATGAATTTAAGCGCACTACATATTATTTATTTGTCATTATTGCTATCTTTTTTTTCTTCAAAAGGATGGGCGCAATATGAGGGTGGTTCAGGATCAGGATATACTGATAATGTATCACCTATAATTGCATGTTTTTCATTTGCTGGTGGGGATTATTCGGGTCAAGATAAAAATCGCTATATTAATCCAGAAACATTTTGTTACCAATATGAAGGTGATACAAGTTCAGGGTATTTTGCTAATGCATCTCCTGAGTTGATTTGTTTTTCATTTGCTGGTGGAGATTATTCGGGTCAAGATGAAAATCGCTATACTAATCCAGAAACATTTTGTTATCAATATGAAGGCGATATAAGTTCAGGGTATTTTGCTAATGCATCTCCTGAGTTGATTTGTTTTTCATTTGCTGGTGGAGATTATTCGGGTCAAGATGAAAATCGCTATACTAATCCAGAAACATTTTGTTATCAATATGAAGGCGATATAAGTTCAGGATATTTTGCTAATGCATCTCCTGAGTTGATTTGTTTTTCATTTGCTGGTGGAGATTATTCGGGTCAAGATGAAAATCGCTATACTAATCCTGAAACATTTTGTTACCAATACGAAGGAGATACAAGTTCAGGATATTTTGCCAACGTTTCTCCTGAAATAGCCTGTTTTTCATTTGTAGGCGGAGATTACTCGGGTCAAGATGAAAATCGTTATACCAACCCTCATTCATGTGTACAATTTATGGCTTCGAGTAGTGGAGGAAGCGGACACAATTACACAATGGGTGAATGTTTAGAATTGATTCCTCTTCCCATTGAATCTTCTCCTTTATTTGGTGAAGTTATAGACAACAAAGGCTATTTACATTGGAAAACTTTTTCAGAGAGAGATAATGATGGTTTTGAAATTGAAAAGTCTTATGATGGATATAATTGGGAAGTAATAGGTTGGATTGATGGTCAAGGAAACACAACAGCGACAATCAATTATGGTTTTTACGATGATAATTTAACGATAGAAGGACAATATTATCGTTTTAAACAATATGATTATGATGGTATTTATGCGTATTCAAATATTGTGTTTTTAAACTATGAAAACAAGGAAAATCTAAAGGACATGTTTGTTTTATATCCTAATCCGAGTAGAAAAGGAGAAGTAATCAAGTTAAGAAGTTGGGCAAGCCAAGATATTGATGCTACTATCCTCATTGCAGATGGAGCTGGTAGAGTTATTCACAATGAAAAATTCGTGTTTTCATCGGGTATGGAAACGTTTTATTTCCCTGTAGACAAACTATCGCCTGGTACATATCATTTATCATTAAGGTCAATTAAACATCCTGAAGGAGTAAGAATTCCATTTGTTATCTTTTAATGATATTTATACGATTATGGTGAAGCGCAGCGCATTTAACAAGTGAAGGTATTTTACTCAATCCGTTCCTAAACTCCCAACTAAAGCTTGAAAACATCCTCTTCTACCCCCTGTGCCTCACCTAAATATCTTCGCTCTACGAATTCCATTTTTTCATTTTTATCTATAAAAAGTAAAGTCGAGCAGCGTGTCCCATAGTTTTCTAAGTCAATAAAAATAGAAGATAAATCCTTTTCTAATTCATTGGAAAACCCAGTAGATGGAAGCTGACTGTCTGGGGCTTTTACTTGATCATTGAGAAGATTAAACAGTGAGGTTTTCGAGAGATCGTTATTTTTAATTCTATCACTCAATTCGTCTTTCGCTCTTTTCAGCTTTGGCCATGGTGTATTCAGCAATGCGTTGCTTACTCCGTGGATTCCAGGTTGAATTTCCGTTATAACATCAGAAATATTCGAATAGTGGAAAACACCACTGCTATCCCCTACCAGCAAATTGAATCCATTGTACTTTAACGCTTCCTTTTTTAAGTGTAAAAGATATTCCTCGCATGTAGCTTTAGAAGTTAAAAATTGAGGTATGAGATCTCCACGCGAAGTTGCGTCCTCTCTATTGCTTTCAATATTTCTATAATTGGTTACAGCAGCCCACCTTCCATTTTTACTTACACCCATCCACGTCCCTCCTGCTTTCAAATCTTTACCAGCGAGAATTTCAGTTTGCCCCGATTCCCTCCAATAGTGTGCCTTTTGTGTTGGGCGATCGTAAAACTCATCTCGATTCGCTATAAGAATTAATGGAAACTCTGGAGAAACTTTATATGCAAATGCAATAAGACACATGGATTAAAATCTAAATGTCAACCCAGCCATAAATTGAAAAGCATTTACTGGATATCCGAACCATTTCTGGTAGCTTTGTGCAGCAACATTATTAAAATTAGCGAAGACCGATAAGCGTTTTGTATACCTAAATTCTACACCCAAATTGGCATCTGCTAAAACTCCTAGTTTCTTAAAGTAGATGTCATCTTGCATTTTCGCTCCTTCCATCGTTGGGTCAAAAACTCGTGCATAACGTCCTGTTTCCAAAGTGAGATCAACATGAGCTATCAATTTATCAGCAATATTGTAAGAACCTCTTGTAATTAGTTCTAACTGTGGCATATTCCAAGCGTAAGGATTGTTTTTCGCTTCATAAGTATTGAATCGCCCAATTACATCAACTTTCAATTTTTCATTGTGCTGATAAGAGATACTTGCTGAAATCGTAGTCATTGAAACCGTGTCATATTCAACCCTGAATTGATTCCCTGAAGAGTAAATGGTGTCATTGATAAATAAAGCATGATTTCTTAAGTTAGAAAAAGCAGCACTGGCATTGAAACTAATACGTGAAGACAAGGTTCCTTTAAAACCAAAATAAAACTCATAACGCTTCTCGTTTTTTATCTGTTGATTAGATCCTATGAATTCATTCTCTGCTGCTAAATGTTCAAATCTTTGTTGCTTCAGACCACCTTCAATTCCAGCATAAGGAATAAACATATCATTGAACAAAGAATATTTAGCTTCAGCAATTGGATATAAACTAGCCCTTGTTTTATCATGAAAATCTAAAGCCAATTCACCTCCAACTTTAAAATGTAGCTTTCCTTCCATTCCATAAAAACTTGTAACAGGTCTTAATTGAATAACCGTGTTTTTTGAAACAATTCCTGTATCTAAAGCAGCAATTGAAGTATCTGCAATTCCATAGCGGTAATCGTTATACCCTATATCAAAGTCAGCACGAAGATTAGAAAGTAAAACGTTTGAACTCGTATTGTACTGCCAAGCTGTTTTAATTCCAACGTAGTTCTCTTTTCCACGCCAATCTTTTAAACTATCCTCTTTGGGCTTTCTGTCCATAAAGTTGTCGTACTCTAAACCAATCCGATAATTCAGCATAGCCGAATCTTTTTTATGTGAATCGTAAAAAGCATTGAATCCGAATGATGAATAACGCTGCTTTATACTATCTCGATCAGCTTCTGGATTATTAAATCCATAATAATGCAAACCTTGATTTCTATAGTTTGCTCCACCTCCGTATGAAAATCTATTTTCTTCTACTTTCCCAAAAGCCTTTAAAGAAGTATTGTCATATTGAGAAGGTGCATAGTCACTAATTTGTCCCCACTCTGAATGGTGCTTTGCATGAATTCCCCAGTTGTATTTGCGCGAACGAACAGAGTTGTAATACACCTCACCAAGTCCCATTAAACGGCTTCCACCACCTACTTTAGCATATCCATTATACAACTGAGCCAATTGTGGCCGGTGGCGAATATTTGCAGGTTCAATTCCATCCACTTCAAAAGATGTTTCTTCCTTCAAAACCAACAATGGATAATCCACAACTGGTGAGGTAATAGAAGTATCGATCATTTGAGGTCGACTATAAATACGTGAAGCAGGTGTAATCGAACGATCCGATTCCGTTACAACTTCAACATCTCCAATTTTCTGTCCGAAAACAGGAAACAAGCTAGAGATACTTAAAAATAAAATTATATATCTATTCATCGCCTCCATCATTTATATCAATCATTCGATTTGTTTTGTCTTCCACATCTTTCGGGGAATTCTTAAGCTGCATCAATTCAGACTTCACTTTCTCAGCTTCTTGTAACACTCCATCATCTTGATTAGGATAATTTTTAATTACCAAATCAATTGTTTTTTCTGCTTGGAACAGATCATCAGTTACCATGAATACCCTTCCTTGTAGAATTAAAGATTTAGCAATCCAGTAATCATAGGCTGGTTTTCTTTTTAATAATTCATTGTGGAGTTTTTCTGCTTTAGAATAATCCTCCAAATAGAAGTATGACTTAGTTAACGTATAAAGCGCTTCTGTACCTCTTACCTTTCCTGTGTTGTCTGCTGTCCAACGTAAGAACACAACTGACTTCTGGTACTCTTCGGTATAAAACAGTGACATTCCAGCAATATAGTTCCCTTCAACACGTATAACCTCATCATCAAGTAATTCGTCTTGCAGAACTTTATTTGCAGCAATTGCAGCCTTGGCATAATTCTCTAAAAGGAAATTCGTTCTCATCAATCCAACACGGGTATTGAAAACAATTTGTGCTTTTGAAGCCAAGGTTTCAAGCTTTTCATAATGTGGTAAAGCACGACTGTACTGTCCATCATTGTAAAGTAATTTTGATGCACGCACTAAAGCCTCTTCTGTATATGCAGAATTAGGACGGTTAATGATGTTTTCATAATAAGTGACCGCGTTTTCCTCATCATTAGCTTGGTAGTAGATATCTGCTAAATAGCTCAACAATTGAACTGAGAATCTACCATTTGGATAACGTTTAAGGTATTTGTTGATTTCTGGAATCGCTTCATCGTAATTTTCTCCCATATACAACTCACTCGCCGTTTCATAAAAGAATACTTCTTCATCATCCTCAGAAATATCTGCGCAAGAATACTCCTTGCCCAGGTTAATAATTTCATCTTGTCGACGTGTAACTCTATAAACATCCACAATTCCTTGAGTTGCGCGCTTACATGTTGCATCGTCCAATGTGTATTCACTCAACACACGTCTAAAGTAACTTTCTGACTCTTGATAATGCTTTTGTTTAAACTTCACATCCGCAATCTCGATCAGTGCGTCTTTCACTAAAATGTTATTTGGATAACCATTTACAATTTTATCAAAATTAGTTATTGCATCTGCAAAGTTTCCATTGTTCTTATAGCCCATTGCTATATCGAAAATCGCTGGAATAACAAAAGAAGAGTTTGGATAGTCTTTTAAGATTTTCTTTAAAGTTGAAATTTGAGCTTCTCTTTTTCCAGGAATTAGTTTATAAACTTTAGACAAAGAATACAACAAGCGGTCCTTTTTAGCTCCTTCATAAGTCAAAGATTTCTCGTAGTTTAATGCAGAACTGTGAAAATCAGGATCTGCTTTTGTATAATAACAGTCTCCGATTCTTGCATAGGCATCTGCTAACTTTGCTTCATCTTGAATATTACTTAATTGAGTAAAAGTTCTGAATGCTTGAATAGCTTGAACCCAATCTTCTTGAATAAAATAAGCATAAGCAATATTATAATATGCTGACTCTTTCAGCTTTAAATCATTCATTCCAGGAACAATTAAAAACGCTCTAAACTCCTTGATTGCTGAACTCCATTCTTGCAACATAAAATGAGCATCGGCTTCCCAAAACTTAGCTTTACCAGTAATCATTGGATCAATATCATATTTGGAGACTCCTCTTAAAGCTTGAACACTTCCTTTATAATCTCCTCTTTCATATTTTTCGATTCCCATATTGTAAGAAACAACCTGATAAGCTGTTTTTAATTTAATATTCAAACTCGGAATACGCTCTAAAGACTTTAATGCTTCTGCATAGTTTTTTGTACTGGAATATACATTTACTAAGTAACTGTACACGTCTTCTTTTCGAGTAGAATTAGGGAACTCAGTCAAGAAAAGCTCAAAAGCTAAAATCGCTTCGTTGTATGGATTATAATCCAATCGGTAAGACAATACTGCGTAATTATACAAAGCATCTTCTTGTACTTCCAGATCAAAGTCGAGGTCTGAAGCAGATTTAAAAGCTGTACGCGCATAATTCAACTCTTCTTTTTGCAAGTAGGCTTGTGCAATATGATAAAATGAAACTTGTCCCAATTTATCTTCTGTTCTTGAAACACGATCAAACATTCTAATTGCGTCATCATATTGTTTACTTTTAAAATAAGAATACGCTAAAGCATAATCCTGCCCCCTGGTGGTTTGCTTTCTTTTGTTGTAATCCTCCAAATAAGCAACTGCTTCGTCATATTTTTCAACTTTATAATAGGCATCACCAATCAATAAATTCATTTCTGCCGAATTTCCAGAAAGTCCTTCTCCATCGGCATTATAGTCTGGAGCAAACTCGGTTACTTTCTCGTAATCTCCAAGTAAATAGTAAATCTGTGTGATATAAAACGGAACCTCATCTTTGAAAACAGGATCTTCTTTTAAGATAAGAAAGCCTCCCAGTGCTTCTTGGTATGTTTCATTTTTATAAGCAATGTGAGAATAATAATATAGTGCTGGAGCGCTAAAGCTTGAATTTCCATCCTTGATATCATAAAATTCATTCCGCGCCGCTGAATAATCTCCCAATTGAAAATTAGAATATCCAAGTTTAAAATGATAAGCAGCAACAAAGGCTGTATCGATTTCAGTAGGATCCGTCTTCTCCAACCATTCTCTTGCATCTTTATACTTCTTACGCTGATAAAAGTGCTCTCCTATTTTAAAGAAAATTCCATTTCTATAAATGCTTTCTGGGTATTCATTGTTAAATTCCATTAAGATTTTGACCGCATCGTTGTTATATAATTCAAGAGCAGAAATACCAATATAATAACGTGCTTTAATGTACTGAGGATCTTGACGTTTGTTAAAACTACTTAAAAACTCAGTAAATACTTCTCGAGCTGCGCTGTATTGTTCTTTTTCAAACAATTCTTCCGCCCTATAAAACTCAGCATACTCTCCGCTGTACTTTTCAGAAGATTGTCCCCAAGCTACTGCTGCGAAGAGAAAGAAGAGAAGAAAAATAAGACTCCGTTGTATATTCATCATACGACTTTAATAAAAGTTTTTGCTATAAAGCTTAAAAATAAGCAGGAAACACGAGGTAAAAATCATTCCCATCAAAAGTTTTAAACGCAAATCTGTTAAGATTGTTATATATAAGAATTAATTCCTTATATTATTTTGTTCATCTTTGTACAAATCATAAGACCGTGGAAAAAGTAATCAATATAATTCAAGGAAGAGTTGAGCAGAAAAAGGTAACTGTTCTGCAAGATGTTAATGTAACTATTTCTGCTAAAGAGTTTGTTTATCTAATTGGGAAAACAGGATCTGGGAAGAGTAGCTTTCTTAAAACTTTATATGCTGATCTTCGTCTTGTTGATGGTGAAGGACAAGTTGTGGGTTATGACCTTAATAAGTTGAAAAACCGCGAAATCCCATTACTCCGTAGAAAGATAGGAATTGTATTTCAAGATTTTCAATTGCTGACTGATCGTTCAGTGATGAAAAACTTATTCTTCGTGATGAAAGCAACGGGATGGAAAAAGAAATCTGTTATGGAACAGCGTGGACTTGAAGTTTTGCGAATGGTAGGGATTGAAGAGAAAGCTTACAAAATGCCACACGAGCTTTCTGGTGGAGAGCAACAAAGAGTTTCAATTGCCAGGGCTTTATTGAATAATCCTGAACTAATTCTAGCAGATGAGCCAACAGGGAACCTTGACCCAGAAACTTCTGCAGCCATAATGAACCTACTTCATGCAATTGCTAAGGAAGGAACTGCACTTCTTATGGCAACTCACGACATGGGGTTGGTAGACAAGTTCCCAGGAAGGGTTTTACGTGTTGAAAAGAATACGATTAAAGAAGTAGAAGCTTTGGGTAACTTTAATCCTTTCGAGGTGAAGGAGTTTTAAGATTAAGTATTCTGTTTAAAACATTATATTAAATCCAAAATATTCTCAACCGGTCTTCCAACAACGGCTCTATCACCTTTTACAACTATTGGACGTTCAATCAGCTTAGGATATTTAATTAACGCAGTAATCCACTCGTCTTCAGACAAGATCTTGCCTTTAAAGTTCTCCTTGTAGTCTTTTTCTCCTTTTCTAACAATGTCTTCTGCTTTCATCCCAAGCTTTTTGAGTACATCTTTTAACTCCTCAGCATTAGGAATGTCTTCAAGGTATTTAATAATTTCTACTACAATTCCTTTTTCTTCCAACAAGGACAAAGCACCTCTGCTTTTCGAGCAACGAGGATTGTGATATATTTTCATAGCAAATGATTTAAATTAAGCGAGTTTACCTTTTAGGCTCTTCATAAACTTAGAAGCGTAGACAAAATCAATGATTTCTTGATTGTCCGTTTTAATTATTTCTTCTTTTGTTCCTTGCCACCAATTGCGACCATTGTGAATAAAGATAATATGATCTCCAATTTCAATTACACTGTTCATATCGTGCGTAATCACAACCGTTGTCATTCCATACTCATAAGTCAACTCTTGAATAAGATTGTCAATAAGAATAGAAGTACTTGGGTCTAATCCGGAGTTAGGCTCATCACAAAATAAGTACTTTGGATTCATTGAAATCGCTCTTGCAATTGCGACCCTCTTCTGCATCCCTCCACTACATTCAGCAGGTAAAAGTTTATTTCTTCCAGAAAGATTAACGCGTTCAAGACAAAAGTCAGCACGTTCTTGCATTTCTTTCTTAGACATTTTGGTAAACATCTTTAAAGGAAACATGATATTGTCTTCTACTGTCATTGAATCAAAAAGTGCAGAACCTTGAAACAACATCCCAATTTCTTTACGGATGTCCTTTCTTTCTTTTCTATTCATTTTTGAAAAATCCCTTCCGTCATATAGTACACTCCCAGAGTCAACCTCCATTAGCCCAACAATACACTTTGTTAAAACAGATTTTCCTTGACCCGATTGACCGATAATCAAGTTTACCTGTCCAGCTTCAAATTGTGCTGAAAAATCATGTAACACATGGTTCTCTCCAAAAGATTTATTTACATTCTTTACTTCAATCATTACATCAGTATTAATTGAGTCAATATAAAGTTCGTCAACAAAATCACAATGCTGCTCCAAACCACTGCTTGCGTGGAAGATTTACCAACATCGAGGGCACCACCTTTTGTGAAGTATCCAAAGTAAGAGGATACAGAAACAATAACGAAAGCAAAAACACAGGTTTTCACGAGGGCATAAGTAATGTCACTCACTTTAAAGAAGGCCCTTATTCCATAAACAAACTCTTCATGTGATGTCAATCCTGAAAGTGTTACTGCATAGTATCCACCGATGATGCTTAACCCCATTGAGAATATAATCAAGAAAGGGAAAAAGAATACAGCTGCTAATATTTTAGGTAAAACCAAGAAGGACAAAGAGTTTACTCCCATAATCTCGAGGGCATCAATTTGTTCGGTTACCCTCATCGTTCCAATTTCAGAAGCGATATTAGACCCTACCTTACCTGCTAATATTAAAGAGATAATTGTTGGAGAGAATTCTAATATGGTACTCGATCGGGTGATATAACCAATGGTGTATTTGGGCAGTAAGGGACTGTCCATATTTGAGGCTGTTTGCAAAGAAATAACCGCTCCCATAAACACAGAAAGGATCGCTACAATTCCCGCGGAATTAATACCAATAGTTTCTATCTCTGATAATGTACGGGTATAATAAACCTTAAAGCGTTCTGGTCGTGTGAACACTTGCTTTATCATACCTACATATTTCCCTATGCTTTCTATATAACTCATTCGTTATGCTAAATTAATAGCTTATTCCTAAACAAAGCGAAATATTCCATAAAAATTAATGATATAATTACATTTGTGTTGTGAAAACAAAAAAAGAAAAAATTGCAGAAGCATTAAAGAAGTATATTCCAGAGGGATATATTGAATATGTGATGGAACTAATGTTTTCAGAGAAACTTGCTTTTAGAATAAGTAAGCCGCGCAAAACAAAGGCTGGAGATTATCGTCCACCATACAAAGGAGAGCCACATAGAATCTCTATTAATGGCGATTTAAATCCCTATGCTTTTTTAATCACCACCATTCATGAGTTTGCTCACATGACAACCTTCATTAAGTACGGACCTTATGTAAAAGCACATGGTCCAGAATGGAAAGGTGAATTTAAACGCTTGCTCATTCCCGTATTGGAGAAGAATGAACTTCCTGATGAAATTGAGGCCGCTTTAAAGAGAAGCTTACAAAACTTAAAAGCCTCAAGCTGCACTGATTTGCACTTAACACGCGCTTTAAAGAAACACGACGAAATTGACGATTCACTTGTATTATTAGAAGATTTAGGGAATAATGAGTACTTTCGTTTAGGTGATAAAACCTTTCAACGTGGTATTCTACGAAGAAGAAGATACCTTTGTAAGGAAATAAATACAGGAAAGCAATATCTCGTCAATAGATTGGCTGAGGTTGAGCCTATAAATGAAAAATGATGAGAGAAAATAATTACGCTGTAATTATGGCTGGGGGAGTTGGAAGTAGATTCTGGCCAATGTCCGTTGAAGAACGACCTAAACAATTTTTAGATGTTTTAGGAATAGGGAAAACTTTAATCCAACTGACTTACGAACGTTTGTGTAATGTTGTACCAGAACAAAACATATACATCGTAACCAATGAGCAATATGTAGAATTGGTAAAAACTCAATTGCCTCAATTAAACTTCAATCAAATTCTTACTGAACCAGAGCGAAAAAACACAGCTCCTTGCATCACTTATGCAGCTGCGAAAATTTACGCAATGAACAATGAGGCGAATTTAATTATTGCTCCCTCTGATCATTTAATTTTAAAAGAAGAAAAGTTCGCACGTATAATCAACACTGCACTTACACGTGCTGCGAAAGAAGATAGAATTTTAACATTAGGAATAAAGCCTACACGTCCTGACACTGGATATGGATACATTCAATTTCATCAGGATGGAGACTTACTGGCTGGACAAATCTCTAAAGTCAAACAATTTACAGAGAAACCTAATCGTGAAATGGCTGAGATTTTCTTAAAGAGTGGTGATTACTATTGGAATTCAGGGATTTTTATTTGGAAAGCTAAAACAATTCTAAAGGCATTAAGAAAGTTCAAGCCAGATTTACATGAATTATTCTGCGACAATTTCGAGATTTACAATACTCCTGGAGAGTATGAATATGTAAACGAAGCGTTCCGAAAATGTGAAAGCATTTCCATTGATTTCGCCATTATGGAAAATGCGAAAAATGTTGATGTGGTATTAGCAGATTTTGATTGGAGCGATTTAGGAACTTGGGGTAGTCTATTCGATCATTTAGATAAAGATGTGAATGGAAACAGCATTATTGGAGACAATACACATGTATTCAACTCAAATAATTGCCTTATCAACTTACCAAACGACAGACTGGCAATTATTCAGGGACTCAACAATCAAATTGTTGTGGAATCTGAAAACAGACTGCTTATTCTTGACAAAAAAGACGAACAAAACCTTAAGATCTACCTTAAATCGGTCGAGGAAAATAAATAACTTTCCAAAGCTGAAATAAAATTATAAACAACATCATGAACTTAGATATTCCGAACGATTTTAACTCTGACAGTGACGACAAACCTTTTACAGAATGTAAAGTTTGTGATCGTAACCTCAGCAATGGAGAAGTTCCGTATTCTATTGAAAAAGCGTATAAAAGAGTGGATGAGAATACAGATGTGACTTTATTTGAAGTTGCTATATGTATGCCATGTGCTGAAAAGCAAGCGGAGAAAATGAGTACTGAATCACGTGCATACATGATGAAAATGATGGGTGGAATAACTTTCTTTGAGAAACGTCAGAAAATGTGGGAAACTGATTGGCGAAAAGACTGGAAAACCTCATGCCTGTTTTCGGATGAAGAAGTTAAGCTCAATGATGAATACCATATTGTTGGTCAATTTCAAGGAGGAAAGTTACTTCCTCAAATGGCTCCTTTTGTTATTGGACAGAGCTATATCGAAGAGATTCAAGAAAACCTTTCTGTGGAGACAAAAGAAGAGATGGACCGTTTTGGAGAACAGTTTTTAGGTCCTGATCCTGCACTTCGTGCATTGATGAAAGATCATCAGTTTGTGATGGTTTAATGATTAATTGGGAATTAATCAATTAAGAATTACGAATGGTTTAATTACGAATGGGGATAAAGTTCGCTTCGCTCAGGTTACTTTCACCCACTTGTAATGAGTTTATCGAAGTAGAGATTTCACATTGGTGAATTGAGAAAAAAAAGAGAGGGAAATGAGTGATTTAACTTCTTTCTGTGAAACTTAGATAGTATTCAAACTTGAGATATGAATTAAAAATCGATTAAATAAATTCACTTTTAAAATCAGTAATTATTTTGGATTTATAACTTGAATCTAAGCGTTAATCAATACTTCGAAAATGAAGAAAATTCTATTATTATCATTCCTACTCCCCTTCTTCGTTTATTCTCAACACGAAAACACAAAAGAGAATAAGTACATGAATATGTATAATTCGGGGAAATCATCGGATAAGATTATTGAGAAACTAAAAAGAGAAGAAAAAAAGATTGGGAAAGAAGAAACCGTAACTCTAATCAACGAACTAATAATAAATGCAAAAAAATTAGATGATGATCAAAACGTAATCTATTTTACTTTTGCGAAAATCAGTTTAGGTTTACATGATATATTAATACTCGAGGATACGATTGGCTCATATTTGCGAGTAAACTATTCAAATGAATATAAAGAATTAGAAGTTCGTATTAATTCTGAATTTATTAAATATTGCTCTGTATTTTATCCGAACATCGATCTCGAATTAACTTTCATCTACCGATATTTACACAGGTTAGATCAGAGGTACAAGCAACAATTTTCACTTTATGAAAATGACCATAAATCATTAGATAGCTTAAAGAAATTATCAATTGCTCAAGACTCATTTACGGAGACAGTTTTGGGGAATATTTTTGAAAGACATGGAATTCCTGGAATAACTGAAGTCGGTCCTGAAGTTAATGTAGTTGAAGTCTTTTTTCTTCATTTAAATCCAAAATTTGTTTTCAAGTACCTACCAGATTTACAGAAGGGCATTGAAGACAAAAGAATATTTATTAGCGATGAAGGATTGGAATTTATAGTTGATAAATCCCTTCATAAATGCTGCAAAAAAACGATCTACGGTACGAGTTGGAGTAAATACTCTCCACTGGTGCAAGACTCAGAAGAAGTAGAAAGGATTAAAAGAGAAATAGGAATTAAATGAAGTCAGATGTTCTTTTTCATTCATCCTTAATTTAAATAACCAATTCGACAATAAATTAAATTCAACTCGACAAGCTCTTTGTAGTAGGTTAAAGACACAATTTGTAATTATAGAATTCGTAATTCCCATATTCCCATATTCAAAATTAACAATTGAACACCTAGTACAAAAAGCTATTGTATGGATAACGCACTTGAAATATTGTTTTTACCTCTTCGTAAATAACGTGCTTTAGCTCTTCGAAGTTTGTTTTGTTTTCAGCTGATATGAAAACACACTTGTTCCTGTCCATCTTTGTCATCCACTGGTTCTTCAATTCTTCGAGGGAATAGTTTTCACTTGTTTTTGGAGACAAATCATCTTCATCTTGCTTCACATATTGATAAGCGTCAATCTTATTGAAAACAACGATTGTTGGTTTATCAGCTTTATCTATTTCTGCCAATGTTTCATTCACCACCTTATAGTGATCTTCAAAATTAGGATGAGAAACGTCCACCACATGAATCAATAAATCTGCTTCACGTACTTCATCGAGTGTAGATTTAAACGACTCTACCAATTGATGTGGTAGTTTACGAATAAACCCTACTGTATCTGTCAATAAAAAAGGTAAGTTTTCAATCACTACTTTACGCACTGTTGTATCAAGTGTTGCGAAAAGCTTATTCTCGGCAAACACCTCAGACTTACTCAATGCATTCATCACCGTACTCTTTCCAACGTTTGTATAACCTACCAATGCAACTCGAACAAGCTGACCTCGGTTACCACGTTGAATGGCCTTTTGTTTGTCAATTTCTTTAAGCTTATCCTTTAAGAAAGAAATCCGTTGCTTAATAATTCTTCGGTCCGTTTCAATTTGACGCTCCCCAGGACCACGCATTCCGATTCCTCCCTTTTGTTTATCAAGGTGAGTCCACATACGTGTTAATCTCGGTAAAAGATACTGATACTGGGCCAACTCTACTTGCGTTCTCGCATGAGAGGTTTGGGCTCTTGAAGCAAATATATCTAGGATCAGAAAACTACGGTCGAGAATTTTAACTTCTAATATCGCTTCAATGTTTCGCATTTGAGAAGGACTCAATTCATCATCAAAAATCACCATATCGATTTGATTTTTAACAACATAATCCTTTACCTCATCTATCTTACCTGTTCCCAGAAATGTTTTAGGATCAGGCTTTGCAAGTCTTTGCAGAAACTTTTTTTGCGTCTCAGCCCCTGCTGTTCTCGCTAAAAACTCAAGCTCCTCAATGTGCTCTATTGCTTCTTCCTCGCTTTGGTGCTGTACAATGACACCCACCAAAACTGCTCTTTCACCTTCTAAACTTTCTGCTAACTTTCCTATTTCCATTCAATAATTCTGCGGTTTCTTTTATACTAAGAGGATGCTCCTCCTAACCTTATAACAACCTTATCTACAATTTGTTCTGCTTAGAAATATCCAGCGCCTAAATCACGCATGAACGGCCAAGGAATTGCGATAAAAATGATGACCAATCCTAAACCATAATATCTTAAAATCATTTTATGACGACTTGCTGGTTCTGGTAGGCTTTCTGCTTTTTTACGACCTAAAGTAATGAAGATAATAGCTACTACCATTAATAAGATATGCTCCATAGTGTAGAATCTTAAAACACTGTTTTTCATTACCCCTTCAATAAACTGTACCTTCTCACTCATGAAATACAGAACCAATCCCAACAACAATTGTATGTGTAGGAAAATCATTCCAAAAAGATTAATCATTTTGTCTTTCTTCTCGTACTTACCAGATTTTAAATTTGCGATTGCATTAAATATTGCAATAACCAACAAGGCTAAAACGATATACCTTAAACCCGAATGCGCTGCTACTAATCCTTTCATCTCTATATTTTTTGTTTCAAATATACCAAAAACAAACAATATATTTATTCATTCCTTATAAATGATTAATTTCGGACTTTAAAATTTCTGAGCCCAATGAAAACAGTCCAAATACTATCGTTCTTAGTTATAATAATTAGTACAATTTCTTTTGGACAGCTGCCCGTCCCTTATAATGGCGTTAAAAAATCTGAAGCATCGGCTTACGTATTATACAACGCTAAAATTATTGTTGGCCCAGACAACATCATCAAAAAAGGTTCATTGGTTATTCAGAATGGAAAAATAAAATCCGTTGGTAAACAAGTAAGACATCCAAAAGGCGCAGTATTAATAGACATGGAGGGAAAAACGATTGTCCCTTCATTTATTGAAAGCTATTCTTCAATTGGATTGCCAAAAGCAACTGGACAGAATTGGACACCAAGACCGCAAATTGAAAGCAGCAAATCAGGAGCATACTATTGGAACGAAGCAATACATCCAGAGGTTGAAGCTGCTCAACACTTCAAAGTAGATAAGAAAGGATCAGAAAACCTTCAAAAAATGGGGTTTTCAGTAGCTGTAACACATATTGATGATGGAATAGCCCGTGGAAACGGAGCAATTGTCGCATTGGGAGATTTAGAACACAAAGATGCTGTCATAAAGTCGAATGGCGGGGCTTACTTTTCTTTTCATAAAGGCGTATCAAAACAAAGCTACCCCTCATCTCAAATGGGTTCAATCGCTTTATTGCGTCAAGCTTTTTACGATGCACAGTACTATGCCAACAACAAAGAGAGTAATTCAGAAAACCTTTCTTTAAATGCATTAAACAATCAATTTGAACATCCTTTAATATTTAGCGTTGATGATAAATTAGAAGTTTTTAGAGTAAATAAAATCGGGGAAGAGTTCAACTTAAACTTTATTGTTCTTGGAGCAGGAAATGAGTTTGAAGAGATTAAGGAATTTAAAGATTGGAAAAATCCCATGATTTTACCCATAAACTTTCCTGATGCTTATGATGTAAATGATCCTTATGTAGCACTTCAAATTCCACTGGGAGATCTTAAAGAATGGGAATTAGCTCCTTCAAATCCGTACCTATTAAAAAAGAACAATGTTACGTTTGCACTCACTTCAAAAGGACATAAGAAGCCAGAGGATTTCTGGAAACATTTTCATGAAATGCTCGAGAATGGCCTTTCACGTCAGGATGCTTTAGCTTCTTTAACGACTATTCCTGCAGATATCTTTAGTATAAGCGATCAATTGGGAACCTTAGAGGAAGGCAAAATCGCGAGCTTCTCTGTTTTCGACAAAGATCCTTTTGAAATGAAGAACGCTGTTTTGGAAGAATCCTGGTCTGTTGGTAAACAACACATACTTAAGGAAAAAGCTGAAATCGACATTCGTGGAAAGTACAGAATCAGTTTACCGGAAACCTCTTATGTAATAGACATTAAAGGTTCCCCAGAAAAACCAACAGGTACGGTTATTACTTATAAAACAAAAACGGATTCCACAGTTAATCCAATCAAAAAAACCATTGACACTTTAACTGTTAAAGCTGGGGTAAAAGTTGATTTTAGAGATGCGGTAATACATTTTGATGTCGATGACGACAATTACAAAGGTGTTCTCACGCTTCATGGAAACTTTAGTCCTAAGATAGATGCGTTCTTAGGACAAGGTCAAATGCCTGATGGCCGTTGGGTGAAATGGGCAGGGGTTCAACTTTCAAGATTTAAAGAGAAAGAAGATGAAGAGAAGAAAAGTCAAGTTGTTATTGACACCAACTCTGTAGGTAAGGTATGGTTTCCAAACATGGCGTATGGCTTAGATTCACTTCCGAAAAAAGAAACATACGTTTTAAGAAACGCAACTTTATGGACCAACGAGAAAGAAGGACTAATAAAAGATGGTACGGTTATTTTGAAGAATGGTAAAATAGACTTTGTAGGAACTGGAAACTTCAGCATTCCACTAAATGCAATAGAAATAGATTGTAAAGGAATGCACATTACAACAGGTATTATTGATGAGCATTCACACATTGCAATTTCTAAAGGTGTAAACGAAAGTGGTCAAGCAGTAACAGCTGAAGTCAGCATAGAAGACGTAGTCCGCAATGACGACATCAATATTTACCGTCAACTTGCAGGAGGAGTAACAACTTCTCAACTCTTGCATGGTTCAGCAAATCCGATAGGAGGCCAATCTGCAATTATCAAGTTGAAGTGGGGTTATTCTCCAGAAAAGATGCTTTTACCTGACGCTCCAAAGTTCATTAAATTTGCATTAGGAGAAAACGTAAAACAAAGCAATTGGGGAGACTATCAAACGATTCGTTTTCCTCAAACAAGAATGGGAGTTGAACAGGTTTTCTATGATGCTTTTATTCGCGCAGAAGAATATAAGTTAAAATGGAAAGAATACTCCGAAATCTCTCCAAAACAAGCAGAGAGAAAAAACATTAAAGCTCCGGCTGTAGATTTAGAATTGGAAACAGTTTGGGAAATCAAGAATGGTGAACGCTTCATTACCTGTCACAGTTACGTTCAAAGTGAAATCAATATGTTGATGAAGGTGGCTGACTCTATGGGATTCAAAGTAAATACGTTTACTCATATTCTTGAGGGGTATAAATTGGCTGACAAAATGAAAGCGCATGGAGCTGGTGGAAGTACATTTGCTGACTGGTGGGCTTATAAAATGGAAGTGAAAGATGCCATTCCTTATAATGCAAATTTGATGCACGAACAAGGCGTAATCGTTGCGATTAACTCTGACGATGCAGAAATGGGAAGAAGATTAAATCAAGAAGCAGCAAAGTCTGTAAAATATGGTGGAATGTCTGAGGAAGACGCCTGGAAGATGGTCACCTTAAATCCTGCTAAATTAATGCACTTGGAAGACAGGTTAGGTAGTTTGAAAAAGGGGAAGGATGCAGACGTTGTCGTTTGGACTACCAATCCTTTAAGTATTGAAGCGAAAGTTTCCAAGACATTCATTGACGGAGAGCTATTGTATGATGAAAGCAAAAGTGTTGATCATTACATTAGAATTCAAAAAGAGAAAGCAAGAATTATAAGTAAGATGTTAGCTTCAAACAAAGCTGGAGAAAACAAAAAGCCATTTGTAAAGAAGAAAGAAAAGCATTGGCACTGTGATACAATTGGAGAATAAAAAAATTAAATATGAAAGCATTTAAATTACTTACCACATTTGTTCTTACTTTAATTATCGGTTTTACTGGTCAGGCGCAAGACAGAATTTTACTTTCCAAAGCAAAAATTCATGTGGGGAATGGAAGAGTCATCAATCAAGGGTTGGTAGGTATTCAAGGAGAGGACATCATCTTAGTAGAAAACGCACTTACATATAAATTAGATGAAAGTAAGTGGGACACTATTATAGATTTAAAAGGCCAGGAACTGTACCCAGGGTTCTTTGCTCCAAACTCTACATTGGGATTAACAGAAGTAGATGCTGTAAGGGCAACACGTGACTTCCATGAAGTAGGAACTTACAATCCGCACATTCGCGCTTTGATTGCATTTAACGCTGAATCTGAAGTCAGCACAACAGTAAAAACCAATGGTGTACTTTATACCCAAGCAACACCAAAAGGAGGTGTTATTTCAGGAAGTTCTTCCATTATGAAGCTGGAAGCGTGGAATTGGGAAGATGCTGCTGTAAAAGTTGATGACGGAATTCATTTGAATTGGCCAGCGACTGTGAAAGGTGGTGGATGGTGGGCTGAGCCTTCACCAAAAAAGACAAATGATGATTATAGCAATCAATTGAAGGAAATTCGAATCTTTTTTGAGGCTGCTTTATCCTACAGCAAGGCAAATGATGAATTTGATGCACGTTTTGAAGCAATGCGTGGTCTTTTCACAGGTGAAAAAAGGCTGTACATCCACGCCAACAACTTACGTGCATTGTTAGATATTATTGACTTTAAGCGAGAATTAAAGATAAACTTCCCTGTAATTATTGGTGGATATGATTCATATAAAGTTGCGGACCAACTGAAAGATGCTGACATTCCAATTATACTCAAAGGAGGGCATACTCTACCAGAAAATGAAGACGACCCAGTAGACTTGCCTTTTCGTTTGCCAGTATTGCTTCAAAAAGCTGGGGTTTTATTTTGTCTCCAAAACTCTGGTGGAATGGAAACCATGAATACACGTAATATTCCATTTTTAGCTGGAACTGCAATGGCCTATGGCTTATCAGAAGAGCAAGCAATTTCTGCTGTAACTTTGAATACTGCTAAAATAATGGGGGTAGATAAAATTGCTGGAAGTATCGAGGTAGGAAAGAAGGCTACTCTTTTTGTGAGTACAGGAAATGCATTGGATATGCGAACAAACAACCTTACTTTAGGAATGATCTATGGTGAATTTATTTCCTTAACCAACCTTCAAACAAAACTATATGAAAAGTATAAAAACAAATATGAGGATAAAAAATAAGACCTAAAAAAAACGTATTGACTTCAATACGTTTTTTTTAAAGTGACTGCTCTTAACCTTAGTTAGGATGATCATCTTTAATGTCTTCTTTCACCTCTTCAGTTTTTTCTTTGATGTTTTCACCAGCTTTCTTACCTGCCTTCTTCATATCTTCTCCTGCATCTTTCATGTTTTCTTTTGCGTCTTCCATATGGTCTTTTGGAGTTTCTTCAGCACAAGAAGCGATAGCGAATATCATCATTATTGCTGTGGCATACATAAATACTCTTTTCATAAAATTTAGTTTTAGTTTACAATTAATAGTTATCCTTAAATGTAGGGTTATTATACAAGCTGAAAAAGAGGGCTTTAAGTTATTTTCATAATTTTAGTTAATATGACCCTGCTGGTTTTGGAAGAACAAGTTTGTTTGTTTTTGCGTGAGGGGTAGCAGTGGCATCCTTTATTTTTCTTAAAATAAAGATATAACGGATGACCCGACCCGGACAATTATTTGCTTTATCACGAGATGAAATCTCGCGAAAGCAGCAAATAATTGTCTGGGGCACGCCCAAATCAAATGTCACATATAAACATCTTGGCATAGAATATAGGAGCAAAAGGTATTTATTCTAAGGATAGCTTTGTACCTTTGTGGGTAATCAAAAAAATAGCTATGAATATTCAAGCAATACGTTCTCAATTTCCAATTTTAGAGGAAAAAATTCACGGGAAACCTTTGATTTATTTTGACAATGGGGCGACAACACAAAAGCCTTTATCTGTCATTAATCGCATCAGTGATTACTACTCTAAAGAAAATGCAAACATCCATCGTGGTGTACACACATTGAGTCAGGAGGCTACAACAGCATATGAAAATGCGCGTACAACCATTCAGAAATATATTGGCGCAAAAGAAAGCCACGAAGTTTTATTTACCAAAGGAACGACAGACAGTATCAACTTAGTGGCGTTTTCTTTCGGGGAATTGCTTAATGCTGGAGATGAAATTATTATTTCGGCAATGGAGCACCATTCAAATATAGTTCCTTGGCAAATGCTTTGTGAGCGTAAAGGGTGTAAACTTCGCGTAATTCCTATGGATGAAAAAGGCGATTTAATATTAGATACTTACGACATGCTTCTTTCTTCAAAAACAAAGCTTGTTGCGGTTACTCACATTTCCAATTCACTGGGTACGGTCAACGATGTTCAATACATTATTGAAAAGGCACATGCCGTTGGCGCAAAGGTATTAATTGATGGTGCACAAAGCATTCAGCACATCAAAATAAATGTTCAAGACTTAAATTGTGATTTTTACGCTTTTTCTGGTCATAAACTATTTGGACCTACAGGAATAGGTGTTTTATATGGGAAAGAAGAAGTCCTTAATCAAATGCCTCCTTATCAAGGCGGTGGTGATATGATTAAAGAAGTTAAGTTAGAAAAGTCTACTTACAATGAATTGCCACATAAGTTTGAGGCTGGAACTCCCAACATCGCTGGGGGAATAGGTTTAGGAACTGCTTTTGAGTTCTTAAACTCCTTAGATATGGAGAAGGTAGAGCAGTACGAACAAGAATTACTTGATTATGCAACTTCAAAATTAGAGAAAATTGATGGAATTCAGTTTTATGGTCAAGCCAAAGAAAAAACAAGTGTTATTTCTTTCTTGATTGATGGTTTACATCCTTATGATGTGGGAACATTACTTGATAAAATGGGAATTGCTGTAAGAACTGGGCATCACTGTACACAACCGATAATGGATCAATTCTGTATTCCAGGAACGATTCGTGCTTCTTTTGCACTTTACAACACCAAAGAGGAAATTGATGTGTTCATTGCTGCCCTTGATAGAATAATTCCAATGCTTAAAAATTAACGTTATGAGTATACAAGAAAAAGAACAAGAAATCATAGATGAATTTGCCATTTACGATGATTGGATGGACAAATACGAATACATTATAGAGTTAGGTAAGGATTTACCCCTTATTGATGAGCAATACAAAACGGAAGACCGATTGATTAAAGGTTGTCAATCACAAGTTTGGCTGCATGCTGAAACTAAGGATGGTAAGATGAATTTTACAGCAGATTCTGACGCAATTATTACCAAAGGAATTATTGCTTTGTTGATTCGTGTAGTCAACAATGAATCTCCAGCTGATGTGGCTACTTCTGAGTTTAAATTCATCAAAGAAATAGGCTTACAAGAGCACTTATCTCCTACCCGTTCTAATGGATTAGTGAGTATGGTGAAAGACATGAAGTTGAACGCCCTAAAAGCAGCAATGTAATGAAGAAAAGCTTTAGAAAAGTTTACCTCACGACACTTACAGTTTTGTTTGCAATGCTTTTTTCGGGGTGTGAAGATCCAGAACTCGATGCTTTAATGGCAGACTACTGCGATTGCATTAGTGAATCGCGCTATGACGAAACAAAACAGATGGAATGCGTTGAAAAAATGGATTCCATCACTTCAAAATATGAAGGTCAGCCGCGAAAGATTAAAACAGTCTTAGACAAGACAGATGAATGCTATTAGTTCTCTATACCTTCTAAGAAGTTAGAAAAATTAGGGTTTTTAACCACAGCATCGTCTCCAAGAATCAACAATGAATTTGGACGGTTTCTATCCAACCACATATTGAAGTTAGAATTGGTTGCTGCTAAAGTTCCATTGATGTCTACTTTATGTACAGCTTTATTGTCATTGCTTAATTGTTCCTGTGTCTCATCATCTTCCTTCGTGAAGTTATGATTTTCATGAAACAAAACAACTCCATCAACAAGTTCACTTAGCTCATTATTTTTCTGTGCTGTAGGAACCACTTGAATACGTTTATCCTCAGCCCATTCTCCGATGGCCTTTCCAAACTTGTTGTTCTCGATAACGTATATGGTTTCAATCTTCATTCTTATAATCAGTTATTTAGCCAAAAAGGCAGGTCAAAATGAGGGACAAAAATAATGACTTCTAGCTAATATCAAACTAAAAGCCAACATTAAAAGTAAAATCTATTTTTGAGGTCAAGAAAAGACAAATATTAACCTGAGTAGAAATAGTTTGAATTACATATTCACCTTACTACTTACTCCTCGCTTAGCTCCACAAACCTATACCCTACCCCTTTAACAGTTTGTATATAATGAGTTCCTAACTTCTCTCTTAGCTTACGTATGTGTACATCAATGGTTCTATCGCCTACCACGATGCCATCCCCCCAAACCGAAGAAAGAATTTCCTCTCTTTCAAATACATTTCCCGGTTTTGAATTTAAAAGTGCTAAAAGCTCAAACTCTTTTCTTGGCAAGTGAATTACCTCGTCTTTTAATGTCACAATGTATTTTTCACGGTTAATCTTCAAATCACCATTTCCAACTTCAAAACGAACCCGTGAACTATTTCTGCGCAATAGCGCATTTATCCTACTGATCAATACTTTTGGCTTTAATGGCTTTGAGATATAATCATCTGCTCCAGCATCTAATCCTGCAACCTGACTATAATCCTCGTTTCTGGCAGTTAGAAAACAAATCAAAACATCATCGTACTTGGAATCTTTACGGATGAGTTCACAAACTTCTATACCATCCATGATTGGCATCATGACATCCAGTAAAATTAAATTTATTTTACTTTTGTTTTCCACCAGTGAAGCCAATCCATCTTTACCATTGGCAGCCATAAAAGTTAAAAAACCATTCTTTTTCAAGTTATAGTCTAACAGTTCTCGAATTTCCTCTTCATCATCTATGATTAATACCCCTTTCATTTGAAATTAGTTTGTTTTCTCAAAGATAGAGAATCTAAATCAGAACCAATTCAAAGGACAAATAAGAATATAAATTGAATTAAGATTTTTTATGAAAAATGCCGCAGTAGAAAAGCTTGAATTTATTATCTTAACAAGCATGAAAACTAAAATTATGAGAAATTTAGCGGTATTTACATCTGTAATGATGTTATCCCTATTAAGTTATGGTCAAACCTATCAGCACGCCATAGGTTTGAAAGGAATGAATGTAGGAGGAGGTGTACTTGGAGGTGGAGGAATTAACTTCAAAACATTTATTAGTGAAAAGAATGCACTTGAATTCACTCTGGGTGGTGGTCCTTATCACATTACTGGACAAGCGCTTTACGAATGGCAAAATCCTACAGGATGGACTGAAGGATTAGATTGGTATTTAGGTGCCGGTGTAAGTTTAGGGTCGTGGGGTAGATCATACGATTGGGATGATGACGATTTCAAAAAGCACAATTATTACAAAAGAGGATTCCATCTTGGAATTGATGGGGTGATTGGCTTGGACTTTAACATTAAGCCCAATACTGGAGTTCCAATGGGCTTTGCGCTTTCAACAGGACCTTATATAGGCTTGATTAACTCACCATACTTTGGATGGGGCGCATCGGCAGCTGTAAGGTACATTATAAAGTAACGAGAACTATTCAATAAAAAAATGCCCAACACTATGTGTTGGGCATTTTTGTTATCAATGAAGTCTTGTTATGGATTAATCAACATAACTCAATCTCAACATATTTGATTTACCTTTTGATTCAATAGGCATAGAAGCGATATTAATCACTAATTCACCTTCCTTAAGGAAGCCCTTTTCTTTCAAAATGGTTTTAATATCTGAAATGGTATCATCTGTACTGATCATCTTGTCATAATACATTGCACGTACACCCCAAACCAAATTCAACTGTGTTAGAATCTCACGGTTACTCGTGAACACAAAAATTTGAGATTTTGGTCTTTGTGAGGCAATCTTATAGGCTGTATATCCGGAGAATGACATGGTAACAATTGCTTTGGCATCTACACGGTTTCCTAATCTTGTTGCATTAAAACAAATTGAGTCAGAAATAAAACGTTCTTGATTTTTCTCAGGAACTTCTTCTTTGTAATATATTAAATCAGATTCCTCGACTTTAGATACAATTTTATTCATTGCCTGTATCACAAGAACAGGATGATTACCTACTGAAGTTTCCCCAGAAAGCATTACTGCATCAGCGCCATCCAGAACTGCATTCGCAACGTCGTTTACCTCTGCTCTTGTTGGGGTATAATCTTCAATCATACTTTCCATCATTTGTGTTGCTACAATGATAGGTTTAGCATGTAAATAACACTTTTTAATTAGCATTTTTTGGACTAACGGAACATCTTCCATTGGAATTTCCACTCCTAAATCTCCACGCGCTACCATTATGGCATCTGTTTCGCGAATTATAGCATCAATGTCCTTAATTGCTTCTGGCTTCTCAATTTTCGCAACAATTTTCGCCTTGTTGTGGTGTTGATTAATGATTTCCTTAAGTTCAGTAATGTCTTTTGATGAACGAACAAAAGAAAGTCCAATCCAGTCCACATTGTGGTCCATTGCAAATTGTAAATCCTCTCTGTCCTTTTCTGTTAATGAAGGAAGAGAAATTTCTGTATTTGGTAAATTCACTCCTTTATTTGAAGAGAGAATACCACCATGATTAACAACAGCTTTTATTACCTTACCATCAGTTGAGATAACCTCAAGTTCTAACTTACCATCATCCAAGCGAATTTTTTCACCCGCATTAATGTCTTGCGCTAACTGTGTGTAATTAATCGCAAATCTTTTAGCTGTTCCTAAAACGCCTTTTTCCGTAACAATTTCAACCATTTCTCCTGGAACAAGGTCTACACCATTGTTTTCCATTTCACGGGTACGAATTTTCGGCCCTTGTAAATCGGCTAAAATCGCAACGTTCAAACCTGTTTCTTCGTTTAATTCTCTTATAATATTGATTGCCTCTTCATGATTCTCATAAGAGCCATGAGAAAAATTGATTCTTGCAACGTTCATTCCTTCAACCATCATCTCTCTCAAAACTTTCTTTGAAGATGAAGCAGGTCCTAAAGTGGCTACAATTTTTGTTCTTTTCATTGTTTTCATTCTTTCTATCTTAATTGAATTTCAATTGTTTCACAACTATTAAAATATAAATTTATATGCTGATTTAAGTTCGTAAGGGTCATAGATAAAAGCTGTCAAAATACAAGATATCGCTTTGATCTCTTTTAATAGATTGTCAACATCTATAATATTGGCTTCTTTGATGACCAAAAAAAAGTCGATCTGTGCTTTTTCTGGTATGAGGAATTTTCCTTCACTTTTATTTTGAATTAAATAGTAACTCACATTTTCATTCTCGTCTTCCCATTCATATAAGGAGTGAGAAGAAACCACTGCTCCTTTTTTATCTGAAACCATAAAAGGTTCTATGGTTTTTTGAAGACGTAAGCCAATGCGTTCATTTATCGACCAACAAACTCTGTAATCACCATAATGGCTACACAAGCCTATTAAATCATAATTAAAATCATCTTCTAAACTTAAGGTGTACTTTGCCATAAATCATTACTCAACAAGATACCAAAATTAAGAAAATTTAGCCTAGGAACAGTATTAAATCTATATTAATTCACCTTTTCAATGCGGTACCAAACCAAAGGTGTTGCATCTTTTTCTGGATCCAGAAGCGGATGCACTAACTTTAACTTCCCCGATAGGGTACTGCGTAATTCTGCCTGCAATAAGAAATCGCCTTCTGTATAGTTATAAAATACAATTCGGTACTTGGTAAAAGACTGAAGTCCTTCAACGTGCAGTCTTTGTGGCTTCCATGTAATACTTACTGGAACCAAAAAATCGGATGCTAAAACACATGAAGTTTCCACTAATTGTTCGAGACTTTGTCCGGAAGCAGTAGCGATATTGAAGGATCGGTTGTAAAGATAACCACCAGCCTTCGCCTTGTCTTTCCCAATAATATATTGTGTTTCCACCATTCCCTTACTCGATTTCTGAAAATTTTCTTTTTGCCGACCTAAAGCTTCTTTCTCTGCCACCAGTTGACCGAACCACTCTTTATTAAAATAATTTTTGGATTGAATGATTCTCGGCCAAGAAACGCGCTCATCTCTAATATCTCTTCCCTCTTTGTCTGCTTCTGATACGATAAAAGCAGCCCAAATATAATGTCCAATGGCGCCAGTAAATGGAAAACGCATAACATCAATATAATGCCCTTGATAATCGGAGCATTCATAAGTATCGTCTCCATGATCAGATTCTCCAAAAATAACAGGCTTGCCGTATGTTCTATTCAAACGATCTATCACGCAAGCCACAGAGTTTTCGCCTTCTCCACATTCATTGTTTTTATTCGACTTTGAAACGAGCATTTTTTCAGGACTCTTTGAATAATAAGAAATAGAAATCAAATCAATATTGTCTAAATACCATGTACTATCTATAAAATTAGGATCCTCATCTGTTAAATGGGAATAAACCCTCTCCTTTCCAGCTGGGAAACGGCCTACAGCACTCAATAAATGATGGTTGTACCGAAGGGTGTCTTTAATGTAACTTGACATTTGTTTGTGGTATTCATAAACAGCTTTTCTTGCTGTATCCCCCGCAGGAGTTAATGCATCATAAGGAGCGTCTTGTGCGTAAGGATTCTCATCTATGTGCCACGGCTCACATAGAAGCTCTACATTCGAAATGCTTGTGGAATATCCCCACCTGGCCATGATATAACGTGTCCTTTGTTTTAAAAAGCGCATTCCCATTTCGTTTAAGAACATATCGGAAGGGGTTTTACTGTTTAGCATTCTTGAATATCCGGAAATTTCATTGGGATCTTTATATGGCCAAGCTTCTTTGTTGGGCCAATAATCGGAGTAGTCAAACCTAAACTGACTGTAATCACCTAATTTCATAAAGTAAGAATGATACATAAGGTTAAACTGAATCAACGTGTTGCTCTCTTCACACATTTGAATAATTCGATCAATTTCCCAAGCGTAATTTTGACGGGCTTGATAATATCCTACCTCTTCAAATTCTATCTCTGTAGAACTGGGATGAAGAAGCATTCTAAAATACTCCCCTCCTTGAGAGATATAACTTTTAATCTGCTCGTTGTATTCTTCCCATGCTTCTAAATCTAATGTTTCGTTTTTATTTAGACTGTACATCAGATTGTTCTTATTGTATGGAAAAGGTAGGTTTACACCTGTCGGAATAATTGTTTTTCCATCGCGTTCTAAATATCCACTTTCAGAATTCAAGGTTACAAAACCTTTTGCTTGAGAATCAAGGACTTTAAAGTTTAATTCTTTAGAGAAATAAGTAGGTTTGCCTTTGATATCCACCTCAATTCGAACTTGCCAGTCACCCGTTTGAGAAGGAGCATATCTGACCCTATAAGGTAGTTTTGTTTCTAAATAATCCCATTTATTTTCAGTAGTATTGATTTCCATGTTGGAATACCAAAAACCAATTGCTACATCTTCTACACCACTGGAGACGTGCTTAAAATAGGCTTTTACATCAATATCCCAACTCATAAATGGATTTAAACCACTGCGTCGATGCGGCTTTCCATCCAAATATTTATCTATCATGTTTAAAACTGTATCTGGCAACGTTAATCCCAATTCCAGTTTTGAGTTTTGCTTGACGGAATGGATGTCTTGATTGATCAACTCAAAATCTAAATTATTTTGGTTTTGAGAAAAAGAAGGTAATGGAATAAAGAGTAAAAGAAAAAGTAGAAATCGCATGCAAAAGTCTTTGATACTTAAATATAATCATTTTAAACGGAATAGCACAGGTCTACTCGGAGCTGCATCATTTTCAAAAGCAGCAACTTGAAGATTCAACAAATACTCTCCGTCTTCAACGTTGTTTGGAACAAAAATCAACTCTGTAATTGTCCTGTCGAAACGGGGATTGTTCGGAACTTCCCAAAACCCATGATGGAAAGCCAAAACTCCACCATCTATTTCCTTATCAACACTTGGCAAATCAATAAGCAGATGCTTTATTCCCAATTGATTTATAATCTCTAAACACCCGATATCCAGATAAGGTGGATTCGTTGAAGAGTAGTTTGTTGATTTTTTCTCTACAGTATTGGGTAAACTTCGAATAATCAAAGCCTCAATTGAAGCATATTGTTTTAGGCTTTTCAATTGATTTTCTAAAACAATAAGGTCCTTTCCGACACTTTCAGGTTTCACAGTTAGAACAACTGCTTGAAAGAAGAATTCATTTAAGCTTTCATTAATTGAATATACTTCAGGGGTGATGTGCCCTAAGCATTCTGTATGCGTACCGTGTCCATGAGGGTTAAAGAAAATGTTTCGAAAATTAACCGTCCCTCCCTCTTTCACCGAGCCGATCCAACCGTCTTCCATAACGGGTTCAAAACGAGGTGGCTTAACATACCATGCTAAAGGATTATTGGCGTCATTGGATAAGGGAATAGACAAATCAATTCCTTTACTTAAGTCAATTGTTTTTCCGTTTTGTGTTGTTAGAATCATAGTCTTTTATTAAAAATAAGCTAAAAACGAAACTTCAATGTGTATTCCAACCGAGAAAAAAAGCAGAGAAGTGAACGAATTCTAATTGATATCTCTATTATTATCACGAACCTCTCCCTAGAACCTCTCCCTCAAAACTGAAGCGAAGCTTCTAAGGCAACGCTCTCAACAATAACTGATAACGTTCTTTATAAGTTTGCGTTCCAGTACACCCCTGCTCAACTGATTGGTTGTAGAAATATTCTATTCTGTTTTCTGGACTTGGGTGTGTACTCAACCATTCTGGTACTCCTGCTCCTCCTTCCGATTCAATTTTCTCAAAAAACTTAGCTCCTCCTGCAGCAACATAATCGGTTGCACAAAGATAAGTTACAGATGCTTTATCAGCTTCAGTTTCATGTGAGCGTGAAAATTTCAGACCAATAACACTTTTCGTTAACTCTTTGATCAATGCACGGTCACCAGCTAAAAAATTCAACAAAGTCTCTACTCCATAAAGTTTTGTCATTTGTCTTGTAGAATGACGTAAATCTGCGTGTCCAATCTCATGGGCAAGTACTCCTGCCAATTGCTCTTCTGAATCCAGGTACTTCATCAATCCTGTGTACACATAAATATATCCTCCTGGCGTACAAAATGCATTTTTTGTTTGATCATCATGGATGATTCTCATTCTCCAAACAAAATCATCTTTATGTCGTACTTGTCCAGAATTTAAAATCTTATCGCGAATATCATACAAGTATTTATATGCCAATACGTTTTTCGCACTGTCTAAAACAGGATATTCCTTTGGATTACCATCAATTTCCATTGCTACTTCCTTTCCAAGTTCTTTATCGTTTTGAACAGTAAAGAGGTTGAATTCAGACAGGGCATTTCTAGAATTACCACAACTATTGAACAGCATTGCAGAAGATAAGAGTATGCTTGTAAAAATAATTTTTCTCATGTTGAATTTTATAATTTAAATGTAAAAGTAAATACTAATTATTTGTGTTGCAAACCCTAGAAGATATCCCGCACCAATTTCTTTTATAGTGTGTGCTTTCAATACTAACCTGGCAGATAAAACAATCCCTCCCAGGAATAAAACAGCACTTAAGATATCCAGAGGAATTTGTTCAAGTGAAGTGGCATACATGTATACAAAACCAAAAAGGGCTCCCATTCCAATTCCATGCAAGCTAATCTTCATTTTCTTAGTTATGAAGTAAGACATAAAGGAAGCTATCGCTCCTCCTAATACCATAGCTTTAATAATTGGAGGAATAATGGCGCCTTCAGCCTGGAAGTGCAGAAAAGAATAAAGTACGATGCAATAAAATGTCATAATTGCAATTGGGGTCAAACGTTCTTCAGCCTTTTCCATTTGTAATGAAGAAATAGTTTTATTCAAACGCAAAACAATTAAAGACAAGCCTGGAGCGAGAACAATAAAAACAAGAAACAGCAATAAGAATAAAAATTTAACTGCTGGATCAAGCATAAACAAAGATTCATTCGCAACAAATGACTTGGATTGCACAGGTAAATATAAAACTATTAGCAGTCCATAAATTGGTGTAAATAGAGGGAGAAACAACCAAGAAATAAGTGAAGCGAATCCTTTCATTAAAGTTCTTTTCTTAATCGAGCAACAGGAATATTCAATTGTTCGCGGTACTTTGCAACTGTTCTTCTGGCAATGTTATATCCTTTTTCTTTGAGTAATTGTGCTAACTTCTCGTCTGTCAAAGGTTTTCTTTTGTTTTCATCTTCTACAGCCTCAAGCAAAATCTGCTTTACTTCACGGGTAGAAACTTCCTCACCGGAATCATTCGTCAAAGACTCTGAAAAGAAGTGCTTCAATGAGAAGGTACCGTATTGTGTTTGCACAAACTTTGAATTGGCAACCCGAGAAATTGTGGAAATATCCAAATCAACAATTTCTGCAATATCCTTAAGAATCATTGGGCGCAACTGTGTATCATCACCTGTTAAGAAGTATTCTTTCTGGTAATTCATAATTGCTGTCATAGTTGAAAACAAGGTGTTTTGACGTTGTTGAATTGCATCAATAAACCACTTTGCAGAATCTAACTTGCTTTTTACAAAAGTCAATGTTTCTTTATCTGACTTATTCAACTTTGCACCTTCAGAGTAATTCTGGAGCATCTTTTTATATCCTTGGCTCACCTTCAATTCGGGAGCATTCCTACCATTCAATGTCAAGGTTAGTTTTCCATCCTCTTCCATAATTTGGAAATCCGGAACAACTTGTTGTAAAGACTTTGACGACTCTTTAAGTGAGCCTCCCGGCTTTGGATTTAAACGGATAATTTCATGTACTGCTTCCTTTAGATCTTCTTCTGAAATTTCCATTCCATGAATAATCTTTTGGTAATGCTTTTTGGTAAACTCGTCAAAATAATCTTGAAGAATTTTCAAAGCTGTATAGCGTGTAATATCACCATCTTGCCTTCTTTCCATTTGGATCATCAGACATTCTTGCAAATCTCTTGCACCAACTCCTGGAGGGTCTAACTTTTGAACATATTTTAAAATCGCTTCTAGATCTTCCTCTGTCGTGATTAGGTTTTGAGAAAATGCTAAATCATCAACAATGGCTTCTAAATCACGTTCTAAATAACCTGCATCATCCAAACTTCCAATCAAATATGTTGCAATAACGACTTCTTCCTCAGTTAAAACTTGCATATTGAGTTGACTCAACATTCGTTCTTGAAAGGATGTACTTGAGGAAAGAGGCATGGACTTGTCTTCATCGTCCTTACTCCTATTTGAAATACTTGTTTTATAAGCAGGTTCGTCATCGCTTAGGTATTCATCAATATCGAAATCCCTTTCATCTTCGCTTGCTTCCTCTTCGTATTCTTCTTGTTCAAACTCGTCTTCAAGCTCTTCCTTCCCCTCTTCGAGCGCAGGATTAACTTCGAGTTCTTGCTTAATACGTTGGTCTAACTCCATAGTTGGCACCTGCAGCAATTTCATCAACTGAATCTGCTGTGGTGAGAGCTTCTGCTCCATCTTTTGAGAAAAGGACTGTTTTAACGCCATAATCGGTTATTTCTACGCTTAAGTTAAATATAATTTGCCAAACACTGCATAAATTTCAATCCTATTTTTACATCTATAATTGAAATTTTTTATTTCAAAATCAACATAAAAACCGTTGTTCAGTATAGGCTTTGTTGTTTCATAAAGTTACTATAAAAAAGTGCAATAAATACTTCTTACCTCAACATATTCTAAAAACTCATGAACCAAAAGATAAAATTAAAAATATTTGGCACAGTTGAGGATTTTTTAATGTAGTTCTGTATAATTTAAGGTTTGGTGGGAATGAGCAGTAGAGATGCTTGCTGCATTTGGTCTTTTTTTTACACAGAGCACGCGGAGCAAAAGAGAATCACAGAGATTTATTTCGCTTGAGTTAAGAGATCAATATAGAAAAGGGTAAGGTTTAAAAGTAGTTGACTTTTTTTACACAGAGCACACGGAGCAAAAGAGAATCACAGAGATTTATTTCGCTTGAGTTAAGAGATCAATATAGAAAAGGGTAAGGCTTAAAAGAAGTTGGTCTTTTTTTACACAGAGCACACGGAGCAAAAGAGAATCACAGAGATTATCTCCTTTTTTTTCTCCGTGAATCTCCTATGTTTGTAATTCAATATATTTGAAGATAAATAAGATGAAAAGGAATGAGAGCTAATTTGTGATCAAGCAACCTTAAAGGTATGTTCACACAGAGAAATTGCCTCATTCCTTCTCAATTTCT
>Ga0209075_1000655_pt1 | contig 33665 bp, 30 predicted proteins | sample Stecom2011_FD_187523 | JGI IMG/M metagenome (GOLD analysis project Ga0209075, IMG submission 187523) | Agricultural soil microbial communities from Utah to study Nitrogen management - Steer compost 2011 (SPAdes) (version 2) | ecosystem: Environmental > Terrestrial > Soil > Agricultural land...
TGTTATCAATTTCAGAAAGATCAATCGGTTGTGAAACAAATGCGTCTACATTACCAGGAGACTGCCCAAAGTTAGCTAACTTAATTGATTTCGAACCAGTATAAGCAGCGTCTGAAGTAATTTCAAACTTTGCATTATTTCCAGGATTCTCCACACTCCAAAAATTTTGGCTATTCATAGAAGTGTAATCTTCAAAGCTTTCGATTAACGGAAGGCCAATAGGAGCTTCCAATACTTTAATGTATGCATTTTTTGTTTCTGTAACTGTGGAACTTCCATCAGAAGCAACTAATGTTACCTTATATACTCCTGGCGTGTTGTATGTAACCGTAGGATTGCTAGCGGTCGATGTGGTTGGATCTCCCCCCTCAAAAGTCCAGTTTAAAGAAGTGACTAAGCTATAGGATAGGTCTTGAAATTCTACTGTTTCACCTACACATACTTCACGAACATCCGCTTTAAACTCTGCTTTACAGAGTGCATCAGGTAAGCTTACACCTGTTGCATTTAGGTTAGCTGCTGACCAAATATTGTTTCTTCCACCTATACTGCTGTTTAATGCTGCATGCATACGCACTTTTTGTCCATTGGTAAACATTTTAGAGCAGTATGAGTACTCCATAAAGTTTTCTACATTATCTAAAGTTCCATCACAAGTAGAACCTGATCGATTACAAGTTGTCCATCCCATTGTGTTTGGCGTGTCATCCACTCCGTCGTCAATGTAGCAGTTACTTGCCACTCCTGGATTGTTTGAATCTCCCCATAAGTGTGGAAGATTTAACCAATGTCCTACTTCATGCGTTAGGGTGTGCGCTCCGTGAGAACCTGCAGTTCCTATACTTCCAACATAATTGTGCAAAACGTGGATTCCATTCCCCATGCTTGTTGAAGTCCAATTGTTTGGATAGGTTGTATATCCTGCTGCGCCACCAATTTGTTTCGCCACAAAAATGTTTAAGTACTTATTTCCTGGCCAGTTTCCATGGGCATTTTGAACTGCACTAATTCTATCATTACCACTTCCATTTTCTGTAACTGTTGGCGCATAAGTTCTAGTAATCCCATTTGTACAATTTCCGTTATTATCTTTTTTTGCAAGCTTAAATTCAACTTCAACATCAGCAACTAAAGGTAAAAATTCTGACACTACGTTTTGCCAGTTTGGATTGCTTTTTTGAAAATCCTCATTCATGTGATTTAATGCATTAAGCACCTGTTCCTCTGAAATGTTTTCAGGTCCATCTCCATGTATTATGTGAAATACAACAGGAATTGTATAAGAAATTGTCCCTCTGTTCTGATTTGACACCAATAACTGAGGGTTTTCTGCGATAAATTGCTGAATCTCTTGTTCGTAGACTGCTCTTTCTTGTTCGTATTGTGTTCGTTCAGTAGGTGTAAGGCTTTCTAAAAACTCTTTGTGTTTTTCATCTGTATGACAAGGATAAGCTTCTTGTGCAACAGCTGATGAGAGTAGCCCGAAAGCAAGTGTTAAGGAAAATATTAATTTTTTCATTTTGAAATTTATTTTGAGACTTGTAATATAGGAAAAATCTTTTAATTTTTAAAAATCTTTCTTTTTAAGCGTATCATATATTGATTAAAAGGACAATATCCTCAATAAGTGACAAGTTTTAAGTAAAATAAACAGTTAGGATGATTACATTTGTGCTTTGCATATAATTAATTAAAACCATGATAGAAGAAACTTTAAAATCAGTAATTCGCGATGTGGCTGACTTTCCTAAACCAGGTATTGTATTTAAGGATATAACCCCTATTTTATCCAATCCTGAAATTTCAAATCAATTATTAAGTCATTTAGAGTCATTATATAAAGATCAAAATATTGATGTTGTCGTAGGAATAGAAAGTAGAGGTTTTTTATTTGGTTTTGCTTTAGCCATGCGCCTAGGTGTTCCTTTTGTTTTAATTCGAAAAAAAGGAAAGTTACCCTACAAAAAGATAGCATACGATTATGAATTAGAATACGGTACAGCTACAATTGAAATTCACACAGACGCTATATCAGAAGGACAACGAGTTCTTGTTCACGATGATTTGTTGGCTACTGGAGGCTCGGCAGAAGCAACAGCAAAATTGATTCAAAAGTGCGGTGGCGAAGTGATTGGTTTTAATTTCTTAGTTGAATTAGAATTTTTGAAAGGCATCGACAAATTAAAACCATTTACAAAGGACATTGTGAGTGTGGTGAAATATTAAGCGAAAACCCTTCCATTCAAAGCAATTAAAAGCTCCAATTCTCACCCTATATGATTGGGAAGAATTGGAGCTAAAAGATTTAAAAAATGGATTATGGTGTATTTGCTGCTTTGATCTTACTTTCCATATTAAAGAGGTCAATTAACCACCAAATTCCAAGACCGCCCATAGTTATCCAAAACAATAGCTGAAGTCCTGGCTTTCCTAAATATAGATAATGTGCCCCAAATAAGAAAAAGAGCAAAGCCCATTCTCTTTTTTTCAAGCTTTCATTCACGCTGGTTTCATTCATAATGTTTAATTTTTTATGTTAATTGTCCTTAAATATACAATAAAAGCATTGCAAATCAAACATTTATGTTTTCAGTTTGGAAGAAAACAGCGAAAATATTTTTATAATTTCACGGGTTTACTTGATTTCACCAATCATATCCTCAGGTCTAACCCATTCGTCGAATTGCTCTTCAGTTACATAACCTAAACGCACTGCTTCTTCTTTCAGCGTTGTTCCATTTTCGTGGGCTGTATTGGCAATTTCTGCTGCTTTGTAGTATCCAATTTTGGTGTTTAAAGCAGTTACAAGCATGAGCGAGTTGTTTAACAATTCGTCAATTCGCTTTTGATTTGGCTCAATTCCAACCACACATAAATCGGTAAATGAAATACAAGCATCAGCAATTAATTGAGCAGACGATAAAAGGTTAGCAGCCATCATTGGCTTGTAAACGTTCAATTCGTAATGTCCTTGCGCACCACCAATTGTCACAGCCACATCGTTCCCCATCACTTGTGCTGCCACCATAGTGAGAGCTTCTGCTTGTGTTGGATTTACTTTTCCAGGCATAATTGACGAACCTGGCTCATTGGAAGGGATGATGATTTCACCAATTCCAGATCGAGGTCCTGAAGCTAATAAACGAATGTCATTTCCGATTTTATTGAGGGAAACAGCTAACTGCTTTAAAGCTCCGTGAGTTTCTACAAGCGCATCGTGAGCCGCTAGTGCTTCAAATTTGTTTTCTGCAGTAACAAAAGGCAACCCAGTAAACTCAGCAATCTTTTTAGCTACAAGTTCAGCATATCCTTTCGGTGTATTTAACCCTGTACCAACAGCTGTTCCACCTAAAGCTAATTCAGAAAGATGTGGAAGTGTATTTTTTAAAGCTTTTAATCCATGGTCTAACTGTGCTACATAACCAGAAAATTCTTGTCCCAAAGTAAGTGGAGTAGCATCCATTAAGTGTGTTCGTCCAATTTTAACGATATTTTTAAAAGCTTTTGCTTTTTTATCTAAGGCATCTCTTAAATATTGAACTGCAGGTATGGTTTCTTCAACTACTCGTTTATAGATTGCAATATGCATACCTGTAGGAAAGGTGTCGTTAGAGGATTGTGATTTATTCACATCGTCGTTTGGAGACAAAACCTTTTCTCCTTCACCCAATTTGTTTCCTAAGATTACATGCGCTCGGTTTGAAATCACTTCATTCACATTCATGTTGGATTGTGTTCCCGAACCAGTTTGCCATATAACCAACGGAAATTGATCATCTAATTTTCCTGCAATAATTTCATCACAAACTTGAGCAATTAAATCTCTTTTGTTTTCTTCTAAAACGCCTAACTCACAGTTTGTATATGCTGCTGCTTTCTTTAAATAAGCGAAACCATAAATAATTTCTTTCGGCATCGAAGCACTTGGCCCAATTTTAAAATTGTTTCTAGAACGCTCAGTTTGAGCACCCCAATACTTGTCGGCAGGCACTTTTACCTCACCAATTGTATCTTTTTCGATTCTATATTCCATATTCTATAGTTTATTATTAAATTATTTTCTATTTTTACCGCATAAATTAGATTACAAAAATAATATTATCATGAGTATATTCGGTATTGTTATGTTTCTTTTAATTGCAGGCATGGCTTTTTGGTGCGTGCTTTTCTTAATGGGGTTTGTTCTTCCATATTGGATTACACTTGGTGTGATTGAACAATTGAGACCTAAAAAAGTTTTTGACGACGAGATTGAAGAAGCTGAAGAAGAAAAGTAAAACCCTTCTTTTTCCAACACAATTTTTATATATAGAAGCTCTTTATCCTGAATTATTTGTAGAAATAGTCTTTAAAAAGGTTATCTCTAGAACTAATTTTAGGTTTTGAGCTTCTTTTTTGTTTTTGTATATTTTGGGCGTTACCCTACGGGTCGGGCTTTCCGTTTCAATCTTTTCGTTTGTTCACGAAAAGGATTTCCACTACAATCCCTAACGCAAACAAACGTTTATTGAAATCACATTAAAGTTTAGCTGACCACTTACAATTCAACTTACTTAGCAATCCATAAGTTTGGATTCAATTGTGTAACACTATTTCCAGAAGTTTGGTGTATCTCAAAGTGAGCGATGGAAATATTTCCTGTAGGATTAGGCAATAAAGTCCCAATAGGAGTTTTTGTATCCACTACACTTCCTTTGGTTACATATACATCTTTAAGGTTAGAATATACCGTTCGATAATCTCCGTGCTTGATAATAACTACCTTTCCAGCCCCTGGAATGGTGAGCACAGTGGTTACTTCTCCTTTAAAAACTGCCAACACTTCTGCGTTAAGCGTCGTGCTGATATCTATACCATTGTTTTGCGTATACACATCAAGCGTAGGGTGTTTGTTTTTCCCATAATTTAAGGTGATTGTACCTTTTTCTACTGGCCAAGGAAGTTTCCCTTTATTAGAAACAAAATCTTTACCTACCAACTCTGCTTCTGCAGTGAGTGAGAAGTCTGGCGCTGCAGGTGTCTCTTTCGGTTCTTCAACAGTTGGGATATTTGCTTTTCTTCTTTCTTCCTCAGCTTTACGACGTGCTTCTGCTTCTCTACGCGCTTTTTCAATCCTCGCTTTTTCTTCTGCAATTTCTTTTTGAATAGCGGCAGCAATCTCTTGTTTTAAACGTTCACGATTCTCTTCTTGTCGTGCCAATTCTTTGAGGAGCTCGTCTTCTTGCTTTTTTAATTCAGTATATATTCTTTCTTTCTCAGCCCTTGTTTTTAAAATTTCAGCACGTTCAATCTTTTTCTGATCGGCAAGCACAAGTTGTTTTTTGCGTTCTTGCTCTAAAGCTTCAATTTCTTCTTCTAACAAAACTTTGTTTTGCTGAATTAGCCGCATTTGTTTTTTTTGAATTTCAGAAAGTTTTTCGAGATATAGCTTTCTTTTTAGCGCTTCTTCCACACTTTTCGCACTGAAGATGTACATTAAATCTCCGTATTTATTTCGTTTTTTATAAGCGTAAATGAGCAGCTTTTTGTATTGCTCTTTTAGTTTGTCAATTTCATCATTAAGTTCATTAATTCTACCCTCTTTTTGGGTGATGCGCAATTCAGATGAACGAATTTGATTGTCTATGTTTCGTAATAAAAGCTCTCTATATTCTAGTTGGCGGTCTATAAGTCGCACCTCTTCTAAAGAAAGTTGTGTTTCTTTTTTTGATTTATCAAGTAATAATTTTGTGTTTGCAATCTTTTTCTCAAGTGTTTTTTGCTCGTTGATAAGACGTTGTGAGCCAGTTTGTCCCCATAAATTAGAAACAATGAGCATCATCATGCAGAGTAGAAGCAATATTTTATTCACACCTTTCATAATTGTCTGGAATCGCTAAAAATAATGTTCTTCGTTCATTAATTGTCGTTTTTGTGTATTTAAAGTCTATAAAAATATCATTTCTAGCGGTTTTAATTTTAATCTCCACATGAGAAGGAACGTTAAAATTTTCAATAAATTCAAAATTAGAATATGAAATTTCAATGGAAGTAGTGTCTTTTGGACTATCGATAATAATTTTTTCGAGGTGTTCAGTGTTTTTGCTAAGGAAGTATCGTGTAATGATTTCGTCCTTCATTTCTTCCAAGTTTTGTATTTCTTTTTCACTATACGCCGAAACAATGTAATGGTATGGATTTTTTAATTGACGATAATTCAAGGTGCTATCCCAAGCTACAGGAAGGCCAATAAAAAGTTCTTCAATGTTTCTATGCGTAAAATCTACGTTAAAACTTCTTTTTAAGAAACTCATATCTTCTTGTATGTAGCACTTATTTCGTCTATCTAACAATACCAAAGAGTCAGGTGTAGCTATAGAGTTGTAAATAGGAATATTTGCAAACGTTATAGTGGCTTGCACTGCACTGTCGGCATGCGCTCGTACGGTTGTTCTAAAAGATAGGTTTGTATTTTTGTCTTCGTACTTTGAGTTAATTCTTGTATAGAAAAAATCAGGTCGTCGTTTAGACAAACTATCTAGTTTTTCAATTAAAACAGATTCTTTTACTTTTGGAAGTTTTTCCATCCCTTCATAAACGCTCTTTTTTTTTGTTCCACAAGCCGCTGAAACAATTACCAAAGCAAGTATAATAAGCGACTTATTTATAGTTTGGAGCATAGTATTTTTTTTCTAAAATCTTCTTGTTTAACACCTTGTTTCTAGACTCAAGTTCTTGCGCATTTTGCCATGCTTCTATAGCCTTTTCGATGGCCTTTGCTTCGAAATAGAAATCTCCAAGTAAATCATACAATTCCCCAGTAGTAAAATGCAGCGTGTTGACTCCTTTTTCAAGTGTTTGAATGGCTTCGTTTAGCTTTCCTTGATTACGAAGTATCATTGCTTTTGCACGGAAATATAACGCGTCTTTTCCCTCTTCTGGCACTTTATTTAATTCTTCTAAAGCCACATCTGGGATAATATTTGCTTGTGCAAGCGTTGACGCATATCGCGATCTAATGGAGTTACTTGGGTTTAGACTGAGTGCCTTTTCAAACTCCATAATTCCCTTTTTATAGTCTTTTTGATGAAATAAAATGCGTCCTTTCATAGTGTGAAAATAGCTTTCTACACGTTTGTCGTTAAGCAGATAAATTTCACCTGCAGCTACCATTTCTGACGCTTCATCTACATTTCCTAACTCTAAAGCAGCCTCTGCCGCAGACAAATACCCAACGGGAAGAAAAGGAAACAAAGAAATCACTTCTTGTGCATCTTCATATAGTTCTTGAAAATCAAAGTGTCTACTCTCAAAATCTAACAAATCAATCCATGCTTCCACTTGATTTGGACTTTTTTTAATAGCTTTACGGAATATACTTAATGCTTCCTTTGATTTTCCCTGCGCCATGAGTGACTCTCCATATTTTACAGAAATATTAAGATTGTCAGGATAAGCTTCATATAAATTGGAAGCTGTTTCATAAAGAATTGCTAAGTCTATATTTTCAATTTTACCAAGAAGCTCATAAATTTTCACTTTCTCTTCAGCTGTTATTTCTGTTGATTTAAAAAGCTTTGGAGCAATATCTAAAAATTTCTGAACTTGATTTTTTTCTACATAATTACCTGCCAAAACAAACAAAGCATTCCCATTATTGGGGTCATTCTCAACGAGTTCTTCAATCAGTTTTATTGCTTTTTCTTTTTCTCCTTGTTGTTCATAAAAGCCAATTAGGTTTGTTAACACTGCTTGGTCGTCAGGATATTCTTTTTTCAAGGCTAGCATTGTTTCCTCTGCTTTTTTAGGATTTTTTTGTTCTAAAAACAAATCAGCTTTCATACCTGAAAGTTCAGGAATAAGTCCAATTTGATCTTGAAGGATATCGATTTGTGTAATGGCTTCTGAGTATGATTTATTATAAATTAAAACCCTGATGTAAGCATAGCGATAATCTATATTTCGTGCTTCTAGTTCAGTTAATTTTTTGAAGAAAGGTTCTGCTTCTTCAAAATCAGCTTTTTCATAATGTGCATACGCTATACCTTGCAGATAAACAATGTTTTGATTGTCAATTTCGTATGCTTTTTTGTAATAAGCTATTGCTTCGGAGTTTTTATTTTGTTCTTCAGCAATTTCGGCCAAAGCAAAATATACAGCATCATCCTCCTCATTCATTTCAATGCATTCGAGAAAAAGCTTCTGTGCTTCGTTATAATTTCCCGAAATTTTTTCCCTTACCGCTTGGTGAAATTTTTCTATGTAAGGATAATCCATCGAAGAGATTTGGGGGCTCACAGTTTCAACCACCTCTTTCTTTTCCGATTTTTTCTTCCCCCACTGACTCCACGCTGTATTCCACGTAAATAGAAGAATAAAAGATATGTATATTGTATTTTTCATTAAATATCTATAGAAGTATAATCCCCGACGCTTAAATCTTTTTGAACTGCCCTCACATTTGAGTGATTTCCAATCATTGAGTCTTTTATATTCACTTGTGAAAGTATAACTTTTTCTTGAATAATTGTGTTGCTGATTACACTTCCTGTTATTTCTGAGTGAGCTCCAATTGACACGTGGGGACCAATTACACTATTATTTATTACAACATCTTTGCCAATGTAGCAAGGAGGCACTACAATGGAGCTGTTTATTTTTGCTGACTGATCAATAAGTGGAATGTTTTTCTCCTTATCAAACTCTAAAACCCGTTGATTCGCATGAACAGTAACCACTTTATTACCACAGTCGAGCCATTCTGTTACTTCTCCAGGTTTAAATATATTTCCTTTTTCAGTTAAACGGCGCAATGCGTCTGGAAGCTGATATTCTCCACCATTGATTATTTTATTATCAATAAGATATTTCAACTCCTCTTTAAGTTTTTCTGCTTCTTTAAAATAATAAACACCAATCATAGCAAGATCTGAAACAAATGTTTTTGGCTTTTCTATAAAGTCAATAATCTCACTATTATTATTCATTTTAATCACCCCAAAAGCGCTAGGGTCTTCAATTTTTTTAACCCACAGAATTCCATCATCATTGGGATTAATTGTAAAATCGGCTTTAAACAAAGTATCTGCAAAGGCAACCACGACAGGACCTTCTAGCAATTCTTCTGCACAAAGTACGGCATGTGCTGTTCCCAAAGGCTCTGTTTGATGAAAAACTCTCCCTTTTGCACCTAATCGTTCTGCGACTTGAATCAGTTCTTTTTCTACCTCTGTCCCGAAGTCACCAATTACAAAACCAATTTCATCAATCGGTTCGCTACACACATTGGCAATATCTTCCACTAATCTGTGAACGATAGGTTTTCCACCGACTGGAACCAATGGTTTAGGTGTCGTTAGGGTATGTGGTCTTAAGCGAGAACCTCTTCCCGCCATGGGTATTATAATCTTCATAATTTATTTTTTACCTGTACTTCCAAAACCTCCAGCTCCACGTTCTGTCTCGCTGAGTTCATCGCTAACATCCCATTCAGCTTGTTCAACTTTAGCAAAAACCAGTTGAGCAATTCTATCTCCGTTTTCGATAACGAAAGGTGCCTTCGATAAATTTACTAAAATCACGCCAATTTCCCCACGATAGTCTGCGTCAATTGTCCCTGGACTATTTAACACAGTGATGCCGTGCTTAATTGCCAATCCACTTCTTGGTCTTACCTGTGCTTCATATCCTTCTGGAATTTCAATAAATAAGCCTGTCTTTACAATCTCTCTTTCCATTGGCTGTAAGGTGAAAGGAGCGTCTATATGAGCGCGTAAATCCACACCTGCCGATAATTTTGTTTCATATTGTGGCAAGTCATGTGAAGAACGATTAATGACTTTAACTTTCATGGTTTTGGATATTTAAATCGTTTATTATTGAATATAATTTTGAGTTTTAAACTACGAAATTAGCTTTTTTTATTGAGAAACAATAGAAGAAAACCTTTCGGATTGTTAAGCTAGGGTTTTTTATCCCTTTCACACCCTGTTTTTAGAGTATTGTTCTTCGCACATCTCTCACCATTAATTGAAGTGTTGTTCTGTTGTTCCACGTATTTTCTTCTAAAGAATAAACGACATCAAAAGGACCTTCTTGAATAATTTCATATTCATCTTTTGCGTTAAAAAATATGGCATTTATCGGATGAGTTCCACCTGGGTGATTAATGCTCATTTTTATGTGTTCATCTTTGATTAATTGATGCGATGTGGCATAAACATTTTCAGCTAAAAACAGGGGTTTCATGTTTTCTGGACCATGTGGTTCAAAGTTTTTTAATTCACGCACTAAACGCGGCACTTCTGAACGCGAATCATGGAAGGTAAACAACTGGTTTAATGGAAGTTTTTTCTCAATTATTTGTTCAGGAATAAGTGATTCGTGGTCAATTACTTTTCTAACTTCCTTGTCAAAGTCTTGAATAAATTGGTCTAAATTTTCTGTTTTTACAGTAAGACCAGCTGCCGCCACATGTCCTCCAAACTGCTCTATGTTTGAGCTGCATTTTTCTAATATTTCAAAAATGTTTACATCTTGTATGCTTCTTGCTGAACCTGTCCAGCTTTTTTTATCTTCTGATAAGGTAAGTACAATGGTTGGACGATAATGTTTTTCAATTAAACGAGAAGCGACAATCCCGATTACTCCTTTGTGCCAGTCTTCTTTATACACAACGGTTGTGCATTTGTTTTTGTAACTTTCATCTTGCTCAATTTTTTCCAATGCTTCTTCAGTTATTTCAGCGTCTAAACTTTTCCGCAGGGTGTTCAGTTTTTCAATTTCTTCTGCACATTTTTTTACATGATTTTCATCCGTTGAAAGAAGAAGTTCTACTGCTTTTTTAGCGTCATCCAATCTTCCCGCAGCATTGATTCGAGGAGCAATCGTGAAAACTACATCGCTGATTGTTAATGGATAAGATTTATTCGCCAAGCTTATGATTTTTTGTACTCCCTTGCGTTTATACTGATTAGAATTAATACGTTTTAATCCTTCTCGTGCCAAAATTCTGTTTTCTCCAGTCAAAGGAACAATGTCTGCGCCAATACTTATAGCAAGAAGATCTAGATGCGCATAAATTTCTTCCTTTTCCCAATTGTTATTTTGGGCTAAAGCTTGAAGCAGTTTGAATCCCACTCCACAGCCAGATAATTCTTTATAGGGATATGTGCAATCTTTTCTTTTTGGATTGAGCACAATTGCATTAGGCAATTCAGCTCCTGGTGTATGGTGATCGCAAATGATTACGTCAATGTGTTTCGTGTGGGCTAACTCAACTTTGTCGTTTGCTTTAATTCCACAATCCAAAGTAATAATCAGCGAGCATTCGTTTTCTTCTGCAAATAAAATTCCTTTTTCACTTACTCCATATCCTTCTTTATATCGGTCGGGAATATAGTAGAGTAGGGAAGAGGTGTGATTGGAAAGTACGGAATACATTAGCGTTACAGCGGTCACTCCATCCACATCATAATCCCCATAAATTAAAATCTTTTCTTGGTTTTTTATAGCCTTGTTGATCCGTTCAACAGCTCGGTTCATGTCTTTCATTTCAAACGGATCGTGAAGATCTTTTATTGAGCCGTTAAAAAATAAGTAGGTGTCTTCTTTTTCTATAATTCCTCTTTGGGCTAACATAAAAGCAGTTACTTCAGACATTTTAAACTGATTTTTCAATTTTTCAATGCTTCGTGTATCTGGCTCTTCTTTAAAACGCCATCTTGTTCTATTTCCTTTCATATTTTACTTTTTTTGATTTAGGAATTATTTAAGTTAGTGAAAATTATAATTGAAAAACAAAATAAACATCGACTATTTTTTTCGTTTTTCCTTTTTTAATGTGTTTGATAAAGTATTATCAATTTTTAAGATGAGGTGGTTTTGGAATTAATTAAATAAGTTGTCTTCTTCCTCTATGCTTTTTTCATATCCGACATCTATTTTTAAATCTTTTTGTTCGGCTGCTTCTACTGCCAACTGGTCACATCTTTCATTTTCTGGATGACCTGCGTGTCCTTTTATCCACACAAAAGTTGGAGAAAATTTTTGATGAAGTTGTAGATATCTTTGCCATAAATCAACATTCTTTTTCTTTTTAAATCCTGTTCTTTGCCAATTGAAAACCCAGCCTTTTTCCACAGATTCTACGACGTATTTTGAATCGGAGTAGATGGTTACAGGATATTTATTGGTTTTTAGATTTTCTAAAGCTACAATGACTGCTAAAAGTTCCATTCTATTATTTGTTGTGAGACGGTAGCCTTCAGAAATTTCTTTTTCGTTTTTTCCAAAGCGCATCACTATACCATACCCTCCAGGGCCTGGATTTCCCTTTGCTGCACCGTCTGTAAATATTTGTATTGCCATAATGATGATTTATGAATGTTCTTTTACATTATTTTTTTAATAGCATTCCATAGGTCTCTAGCAGTATTGTCCCAGTTGAATTTTTGGGCACGCACCAAACCTTTTTCTATGAGTGACTTTCTAAGCAACTCGTCTGTTAAAATCGTTTTTAAGCCATTTTCAATCGATTGAGTGTCTAATGGATCGCAATATAAAGCAGCATCACCTCCAATTTCAGGTAATGCGGTTAGATTTCCTGCTAATACAGGCACTCCAGCCTGCATGGCTTCCACCAAGGGGATGCCAAACCCTTCAAAGTAACTTACAAAAGCCAAACATTCAGCAGCCCCCATTATTTGGGCTAAGTTTTGTAAAGAAACATGACCTGTAAAATGAATATAAGGAACCATTTCTTTAGGAATATTTAATGATTGACTTTTCCACATGGGTTCCCCAACGATGACCAGGTGGTGACTAATTTCTCCCCGCTCTTTTAAGGCAGTAAAAGCATGAATTAATCTATTTATGTTTTTTCGTTTATGGATGGCTCCGACAACTACAACATAAGGGTTTCCTTGTGCATATTTTGCTTGTGTTTCTTTCTTTTCTTGTGGTGAAATCACTTGAAATACAGGAGAGACTCCGTTATAGGTAACGTCAATTTTATTTGAGGGTATTTCGTAAAGTTCTTCAATGTCTTTTTTAGAAAAGTTTGAAACCGTGCACAAATGAGTGGCTTTCTTTGCAAACAAAGGGAATCTTTTTTTCAGAAATCTAAGAGTATATTTTGGTAAATCATTAGGATTATGTTCAAAATTCAAATCGTGAATGACAGTTAATTGAGGCAAATCAGTCTTTAATGATAAATATCCATCTGTAGAAATAAAAATATCACAATTATACTTTTTAAGTGCGCTTGGAATCCTATAATCAAACCAAATGATTTGTAAAATTGGGTGCCGAGTAGGTGGAGCTAAAACTACGGGAGTGATATTTTTAGAAAAGATAAATTTTTCATCGTAAGGTCGGTCAAAAAAAAAGACAAATTCATGTTCGGGATGGTTTTGGGTAATTCTTGAGATTGTTTCGTATGTGTACCATCCGAATCCCTCCATTTTGTTTTTGAGTAAAAATCTTGTATTTACGCCAATTCTCATAGACTGAAAATAGGCTAAAATAGTTAAAATAATAGTTGAAAAGTATGTTTTTCAGGAATAAAGTCAACTTTTGAAGTGAAGAAACTTAAAAAGAGAAGTGATTGTTTATCTTTTTTATATGTAGAAATTCCATTGCAGACTAAACATTATGCGGTGGATAAGGTATAAACCTTCACACTAATTTTACACATATTTATTCTTTTCGTGTAAAAAGCTTACTTTTGTGGATTAATTATTAAAGTATTTAAAATACAGTTTTAGATATTAGCGGCGAATAATTTAATTTATGGAGAAAACATTAGCAGACTTCCAGGCGCTTGCTTTGGAACTTTTAGCTGACGAAAAAAAACGACCAGTTGTTGATTTTATTCCTTCAGAACAGCTTTTTGAGCGTATTGACTTATCGTTGAATGAGGAACCTATTGATGAAGATTTGCATTTTCAAAAGATAAGAGAATTGATGCTGGCTTCAACGAGGACTTCAACAAGTGGTTTTTTTAATCAACTCTATGGAGGAAGAAACAAGAGTGCTGTTTTAGGAGAACTTTTATCTGTAATGTTGAATAACTCTATGTATACCTATAAAGCTGCAGGTGTTCAGGTAGGCGTGGAAAAATCTATTATTCGTAAAGTTTGTGAGTTGATTGGCTGGGACGACAATGCAGAAGGTACTTTTCCCACTGGAGGCTCAATGTCTAATTTAATGTCTATGATTTTGGCGCGCGATGCATACAACAAGAATGTGCGCTTTGATGGCGTTTCTCAAAAAATGACTGTCTACACTTCTGTTGAATCACATTATAGTGTTCCCAAAAACGCAGCTTTTGCTGGTGTAGGAAGGAATAATGTGCGTTTTATACCTGTTGATAAAATGGGTAAAATGAATGTAGAAGAGTTAAATAAAACCATAGAAAAAGATATTCAAGATGGATTTCATCCTGTTTTAGTTAATGCAACAGCAGGAACAACAGTTTTAGGCGCTTTTGATGATATTGAGGCAATTAATAAGGTATGTAAAAAACATTCTGTTTGGCTACATGTGGACGGAGCTTATTCAGGAGCTGTAATTTTTAGTGAAAAATACAAGCATTTGGCAAAAGGTTTGGAATCTGCAGACTCATTTAGCTTTAATGCACATAAAATGATTAATACTCCATTGACCTGCTCTATATTGGTCGTTAAAAACAAAAAGTATTTATATGATTCTTTTTCAGTTGAAGCAGATTATTTGTTTCAGACGGAGGAGGATAATTTTAATCCAGGACAGACTTCTTTACAATGCGGAAGACGAAATGATGCTTTAAAATTTTGGACCTTTTGGAAAAGGGTTGGTACCAAAGGATTAGAAGATTTAGTGAATCATGAGTTTGCTTTGGCAGATACTGCACGTGAATACATCAGAAATAATCCAGAATATCAATTGTACAGTTTTGACGACTCAATTTCTGTGTGTTTTAACTATAAGAATATTCCTGCTAGAGAATTAGCTGCCTTACTTTATGAGGAATCACAATTGATGGTAAGCCATGGTCACTTTCAAGGACAAGACTTTATTCGTTTTGTAACGATTAATGGACAAAATGATCATCAAACAATATTAGACTTCTTTAATAGACTAGAGCAGTTCGTGGACAAGCACTTTGTTGTGAGCAAACAAAAAACTGCGCAAAATTAATAGTTGCGCAGTTGTCGATGTCTTTTATTTTTGTGAGATGAGTAGTAAATCACCTATTCTTTCTCGATAAGCTGAAATCAACCCTATAATAGAAAATGGGCAAGAAGCCTAGTTGATACCGCTCCGCAATTGGTTCTTTTGTGGGATCAAATAAATTAGGCGCATAGCTCAATGCCAGAATGTTTTTTGTATTGAGAATATTGACTAAATCCAAGCCAATTTCATGGGTTAATTTTTCTGTATTTAAACGATAAGTTACCTTAAGGTCGAGTCTAAAGTAATCTCTAAATTGTCTTGTATTTAATAAAGAATCTTTAAAAATCAACTCGTGATGTACTTCAGACTGAGCTACATCCACATATCCATATCTTCTTCCACCTGCCGCAGTCATTTTAATACCTGCGGAAATCATATTCTTATCATTGATTTTAAACTCTTTCCCAATTAAGAAGTTTGTGGCATAATTTCCATTAAAGTCGGTGTTTCTTTCAATTCCGTCACTTCCTTTATATTTTGCTTCAAATAAAGACCCTGTAAAAAGGAAGTAGAATGAACGGTCAAAATGCTTCTGTAAAGTCACTTCAATTCCATAGTTTTGTCCTGTTCCTTCATTTACCAATCGACTTGGGTAGAAGCGTTGAAATCCAGCTCCTTGATTAATCATGCTAAAGGAAGAAGGAGTCGCTTCAACAGGGATGTTATACAAATGTTGATAATACACCTCTGTTTTTATACTCAAAGCATTCCTAAAGTTTTTTTGATATCCCAGCGCACTATGAAAGCTTCTGATAAAGTCCATATTTCTATTTACAGCACTTAATTCTCCACTTTCATCAGGTTGTAAATAAGTATATTGATACATGGGTTGTGTTTGTGAATGCAAACCGGCACCAGCAGTAATTATATTTCCACTTCCTAAGTTCCAAAGCCAACCCAAACGAGGTTCTGCATAACTCCAACTGTCGCTGAGTGAGAAATATTGACTATGAATTCCAGCTGTAAAATCCATTCTTTCGTTTACTCTCCATTTGTATTGAACGAAAGGTTGAACCATTACATCGAAGCCTTTGTGATCGAAACGTTGTACGAAGTAGGTATGACTTACATCCAACGCAGTATCGTTATTCATAATATAATATCCGTCTAAATTTATTCCAGCGCGAAGGATATGTCGTGAATTAAAACGATGATTTACGCTTGCAAATAATGAGGTTTTAAAGGTTTCAAACTTATATCCCATCAAAGGATAAATTGAATCTGTTTTGAATTTATATGAAGGTTCTCCATTTTCATATACAGTGTCTATGCTTCGAATAAGGAAGTCATGGTGAGAGTTTTGATTGTCATAAGACTGAGCGATTGTGGCTTTGAAGAAAGTTTTGTTAGAGAGTGGCTGTTTATAAGTAACTCCCATAACTCCCATGGATGTCCTGAAGTATTGGTCTCGATCTCCTTCTCCAAAAGCTTCTTCTGTGATTTCTTCTTGTTCAGATACCATTATATCAATAGTGGAAGCACCTCCAATTCCAAATACGCCAATATGTCCGCCATTTTTAAGTGGAAATGAAAAGTTGAACGCTGCATCACCGTATGTAGGAACTGCGTCAGTACCAATGCGGATATTCATGGCTTGAAAAATACTCAAGGTACTGTATCGTCCCATTACTAAATAGCTTGACCTTTTTTCTCTGTTTAAAGGACCTTCAGCCATTATCTCTGTTCCTAAAAACCCAAACTGTCCAGTAAATTCATGAACGTTTGCGTTTCCGTTCCTTAAACGTAAATCAAAGACCGCAGAGATAGAGTTTCCATAATCAGCAGGAAAAGCAGACATAAAAAAGTCGGAATTAGCTAATATTTTATTGTTTAAAATTGCCACTGGGCCACCAGTTGAGCCAGATGTAGCAAAATGGTTTGGGTTAGGAATGTCTATTCCTTCTACTTTCCAAAGCAGACCAATAGGAGAGTTTCCTCTAACTACAATGTCATTTCTTGAATCGTCAGCTCCTTGAACACCTGCAAAGTTGCTTGCCATACGTGCTGGGTCTCCTCTTGATCCAGCGTATCTGTTGGTCTCTTCCACACTAAACTGACGTGCAGAAACAAGTGCCATTTCGTTTTGTACCTCACCTTGTTTTCTACCTACCACGTTAACCTCTTCTGTGGTGGTAATATCTTCTTGAAGTCGAACATCAACGATACTTTCTTTTCCAGCATTAACGACTACTGTTTGTACATCTTTAAGATAGGCGTTATACGTAGTGATTAGCTGATATTTTCCTATAAGAACTGCATCGAAACTATACAACCCAAGTTCGTCTGTCATACTGTTGTAGGTTCTCGACGAATCATCAGATATTAAAGTTAACCGTGCTCCTATCAAAGGATAATGTAAATCTGCATCACTTACGCTTCCTTTTAACGTTTGGGTAATTTGCCCCCAAGTTGAAAAGCTTAAAAGCATTAAAGAGAGCAATAAATATCTTCTCATAAATATAGTTTTAGCGGTTTAATTTAAAAATTATTTGTTATTGCGAACGGTGTTCCCATTCATTTTTGGTCCAATCTTTTAAATACACATTCTTAAAGGAAAAGAGGTCAATTTCGTTGAGCTCTAAGTTTCTCACTTTAGCATATACAACTTTTATGGTTTCTTCATACCATAATACAATGATAGGAGCATCTTCCATAAGTATTTTTTCAGCTTGAGCAAAGTAGTTAAATCGCTCAATGATATCTGTTGTACTTCTTGCTTTTTCTAATAATTCATCAAACTTTGGGTTGTAATACCCAGAAGAATTGGAGTGAGATACAATAGTATTCCCTTCAGTGTTTGACTTGCTAAATTTGTTCATTAAGAAGTTTTCTGGACTGTAAAAATCAGCGTACCAAGATTTCTTTGAGATTTGACCTATTCCTCTTTTTTGCTCTTCTAATAAGTCTTGAAAAGGCATTCCATCCAAACTCACATTAATATTTAGCACTTTTTTAAGTTGGCTTGCTATTTCATTGGCCACTTCAGCATGAATGGGATGAATATTATATTTAATACTGATGCTTGGAAAACCTTCCCCGTTAGGAAAACCAGCTTGTGCAAATAATCTTCTTGCTTTTTGAGGATTGTAACTGTAGGAAGAAGTTCTTACTAATTCCGTATTGTATCCACCAAAAGCATCTGGTGGTACAATTCCAGCATTACCATGGCTATAAGCTTGATTGTGTAGTATATTTTTTACAATATCTTCACGGTCGATTGCATAGTTTATAGCTTTTCTTACTAAGATGTTTTGAAATATTTCTTCGTTGAGGTTAAAAACATAATATTGAGTGGCTAATAAAGGCTTTCTATCTAAAATTAACTTGGGAGGAGTGCTGTTAAAATATTCTATTCTCCCCTCGCTCAGTAAGGTTGTAATTTCATGAGTGGTGAGCTGATCGAGTAGGAGAATTTCTTCCTTTTCAAACTTTTCAAGGAGCTTTTTATTATCGTTTTCAATAAGAAAAACAAGACTATCTAAGTAAGGAAGTTGATTTCCATTTTCATCTTTTTGATAATAATTGTTGTTTTTTACAAGTACAATGTTCATCTCCCCATCAACTTCTGTGTATGCAGAAAACCGGAATGGACCTGTTCCTATAAGGTCGGTTTCTAATCCTGATTCTACAATTTTTTTGGAGACAATTTTAGCTTGTGTTTGGGCGAGCTTATCGATAAAATTAATATCTCTTTCAAGCAGTTCGAAAGTGACGGTATTCCCTGTCACGCTTAAGCCTTCAATGTGATCAGTTTCTTTATTGTAAAATGCTTTTGCACCTTTTAAGGTTTCTTTGTAGATAGAAGAATATGCATAAGTAGGTTTGTTATCCATTGGAGAACATGCTAACATTATATTATAGATTACATCTTCAGGGGTAAACTTTATTCCTTCAGGAAAGTCTTTGTGCGGATGAAAGTACACATCATCTCGCAGATGAAAATGAATGGTTTTGCCATCTTCTGAAATATCCCAGCTTTTTGCCAAACACGGTTCTGTTTCCAGCGTAGCTGGATTAAATGCAACGAGACCTTCGTATATTTGATTCATCATCGTTGATGAGTAGAAGTCCACTGCATCACGTACAATAAATGTTGAGGGTTCATTGGCAATTGCAAATTTAAAAGTACCACCTGCATACTCAAATTTCTGAGCTTTGTCTTTTCCTGAACAGCTTACAAATAAAAGCAATAAAAGAAGAGGAAGAAACAAGTAAATAAATACTTTAGTGTGTGAAAGTTTTGAGGTTAACATAGCAAAATGTGTTGTTTATTGTGTAGAAAGTTAATAATATTTTTATAATATAGTCATTTGTAAACTATTTTTTTTAAATTCGTAACTTATAATGACATTTACTATTAATAACTTGCTATTTTTTTTGATAAAAGCTATTAAATATGTACCGAAACTATACTGACTTATACATAAATATGAGAACAATTTTGCTTACAATTTTATCTTTACTTGTTTCGACAGGGTTGTTTGCTAAACTTTCCATTGAGGGTAGTTATCAAGGGAAGAATATTTATGTTCAAAACCCTTCAAGTGAAGATGGGTTTGGATTTTGTGTAACTAAGGTTACTGTGAATAACAACATATTACCAGGCGACCTCGGAAGAAGCGCTTTTGAAATAGATTTCTCAGTTTTTAACTTAAATATTGGAGATAAGGTTTTTATTGTGATTGAACATGAAGGAGGATGTACACCTAAAATATTAAACCCTGAGGTTTTACTTCCTAGATCTACTTTTGAAGTCACTGAATTTACAGTGGATAATACTGGTTTGGTAAAATGGACAACCACAAATGAGCAAGGTAAACTTCCTTTTGTGATTGAACAATATCGTTGGGATAAATGGGTTCCTGCGGGAGAAGTTGATGGAACTGGAACAAAAGGACCAAATACTTATGAATTTAAAATCATACCTCACTCAGGCAAGAATACTGTAAGAGTTGTACAAAATGATTATTCTGGAACCAAAAGAAGGTCTCCGGAAGAAAGTTTTATTTCAGATATCCCAGAGGTGAAGATGTATCCCACAAAAGTTAAAAAAGATATTTACTTTACTGCTAATGATGAGCCAACTGAAACAAGGTATGAAATTTACGATGCCTATGGAAATATTGTAAAGAAAGGCTACGCATCTACAGTAAATTGTAGTAATTTAAGAAAAGGAGCTTATTATATTAATTTTGATAACAAGAACGAAAAATTCATTAAAAATTAATATTTCACATAAGCTATCCAACCCTCCTCTATACTTATAAATTTTAGAATTCATATATGAAAAAGATTGAGCATATTGGAATTGCTGTACACAATTTAGAAGAGGCTATTGTTACTTATGAAAGTCTTCTTAAGACAAAGTGTTATAAAATTGAAGAGGTGAAGTCTGAAGGCGTGAAAACGGCTTTTTTTATGGTAGGAGATTCCAAAATAGAACTTTTAGAAGCTACCAATCCAGATAGTCCTATCGCTAAGTTTATTGAAAAAAGAGGTGTGGGAATGCATCACATTGCCTTTGATGTGGATGACATTAATGCAGAAATTAATCGTCTTTTGAAAGAAGGCTACAATTTAATCCAACATACTCCAAAAGAAGGAGCGGATAATAAACTCATTGCGTTCCTTCATCCGAAATCTACACATGGCGTATTGGTAGAGCTATGCCAAGAGAGAGTTGATTAAATCAATTACATTCGTGTTTTTTACATCTAAATATTCTGCATGAAGTCCTGCCGTAAGAGCGCCTTCCACATGTTGCTTTGTGTCGTCAATAAACAGGGTCTGAGAAGAATCAAAGCTTTCTAATTTACAAACCTTTAAAAATATTTCAGGATGAGGTTTTCTCATGCCCATTTCACAACTAAAGTATGTGTTTTTAAAATAATTGGATAAATTTTCAATTCCATGTTCTGTCTTTAATTGCTTGTGAAAGTATTCAAGGTGAATCACGTTAGTGTTGCTAAGTAGCACCAAGTTATACTGTGTGTTAAGCTTGCTTAGAAATTCAAGACGTTCTTTTGGAAAGTCTAACAGCATTTCGTTCCATGCATTGACAATCTCCTCTTTTTTTATCTCTTTTGGAAGATGTTGCGCAATTTCTGCTAAAAATTTATCGGGATTAATTTGACCTGTTTCAAATGCATCAAAGAGTTCGTTTTGTTTGGCTTGAGTATACATTTCATCAAAATGTTTTACCCCTAATTTTTTGAACGCTTCAATCGTACGTAGATAATCAATATTGAGAAGGACACCGCCTAGGTCTAGAATGATATTTTTAATTTTTGCTTTCATTTTTTAATAAAAAAGGCGAACATACAATATGCTCGCCTAATTCTATTTATAATATTACTTTAATTACTTTTTGTCTAAACTTAAGTTAAGATCAAAGTTAATTTCTGTAGCTACATGTCCGTTTTCTGGAGCTTCTGGATTAGCTTGCATTCCTGGCATGTTTACTTCTTCAAAGTCAAATGCAAAAGAACCTGTTAGTGTAACATTTTCTTCTGTAATTGTAGCTTTTACAGGAACAGTTTGAGTTAATGAAGTACCGAAAGCATGAACTGTAACAGTTGCCTCTTCAGTATCCACTGCACTAACTTCTACTTCAGCTGTAGGGAAAGCCTCTACATTAAAGAAATCGTCAGATTTTAAGTGACCTACTAATTTAGCATTGTACTCTTCCTCTTCTAAATCTAAGTTTACGATTGAATTCATATCAATAGTAAAGCTTCCTTCGTATGATTCTCCGTTTACTTCAACAAATCCTTCAGTAATTGCGATTGTTCCGTTGTGCTCTTTTCCATCAGAGTCACCACCTGTCCAACTACCAACCCATGCTAAATTATCTTCTTGAGGAGTTAATTCGTATCTTCCTTCGATAACAGTAACTTCTTCTTCTGTTGTAGTTGTTTCTGTTTCTTCTTCATTTGCACCACATGCTGTGAATAGTCCAAGGGCTAGGAACATCATCCCTCCATAATATACTTTTTTCATCATCTTTTTTTAATTAGTTTAAATTTTAATACCGCAAAGGTAATATATATTCGGCACATTAATTGTTAAAAAACATTAAGCTTATTAAAAAATTCTTCCTAAATTCGTAAATTGGAAAATTATGACGAATAAGGATAAATATAGTAAACGTAGTCTTCAATCAGGATATCTTTCTGTGGTTGTTGGAATTTCCTTGGTTCTTTTTATGTTGGGCTTGGTTATAGGTGCGTATTTTGGATTAGAGCACACTCAAAATGCAGCCAAAGAAAACATTGAAATAGATTTATTCTTTAGCCCTGATTTAAATGATTCCGACATTAAATTAATCGAACAAGAATTAAAAGGTTGGGACGAAATTAAATCAGTTTGGTTTGTTTCTCCTGAACGTGCTTTGGAAGTTTTTCAATCCAACGAAGAAGAAGCTCAAGAGATTAAAGAGATTTTTGATGACAGAAGTCCATTTCCGCCTTCCGTTTCTTTTAACCCTATTGGTTCTTATGTGAATAGAGAAGGATTGGCAGAAATTAGCGAAAAAATTCTTTCCGCCTATCCCAATCAAGTGGTGGAAGTTAATTATGATGAAAATCGAGTAAATGAAGTCAATTTAGGTTTCTTACAATGGGTTTATCTGTTTGTGACCATTGGTGTGTTGTTGACGATTATTGCCGTAGCGATGATCAACAACACCATTCGCCTAGCGCTCTATTCTAGAAGATTTACCATTAAAACAATGCAACTTGTTGGTGCAAAGTCTGGATTTATTAGAAAACCATTCTTAATTAATTCTATTATTCAAGGTGTTTTATCTGCAATTATAGGAACAGCGTTGTTGTTGGCCGTGTTTTTTGCACTTAAAAGATATATGGATATCATCTCTTCAACGTATGATGTGAAAACATTTTTATTTTTGTTTGGAACGCTTACGTTATTAGGTGTGATTATAAGTTTGCTGTCGACTTGGTTTGCTTTAAATAAGTATTTACGTAGGAAACTCGATAGTTTATATTAAATTTGTTGTGTATGAGAGATAAAGATAAAAGAGAATTTGTTTTTGAGAGATTGAATTATATTCTGCTAATAGTAGGTGTACTCATCAACTTTATAGGCTATTTGTTAATGGTAGGAGGGGCAGACACCGACCTTAATGAGTTTAATCAGAATGGACTGTTCTCTCCTATGCGAATTACCGTTGCACCCATTGTAATATTGTTAGGTTTTGTAGTTGTTATCTACAGCATTATGAAAAAGCCTAAAGACTTGCCAAAAAAAGATGACGAATAGAAACTATGCGTTTCGTGAAGGCGAAATTCTTTTAGTCGACAAACCGTTACACTGGACATCTTTTGACGTAGTGAATAAAATTCGCTGGGCACTTTCAAAAAAATATGGAATTAAAAGATTCAAAGTAGGTCATGCAGGAACATTAGATCCATTAGCCACTGGTTTACTTGTTATTTGTACAGGAAAAAGCACTAAGTTAAGTGAATCACTCACAGCTAAAGATAAAACCTATACAGGCACTTTCTTGCTTGGTAAAACTACGCCAAGTTATGATTTAGAAACTGATTTCGACGCAACTTACGATGTCGAACACATCACTGAAGAAGCGATTTATAAAACAGGAGAATCTTTTATAGGAACACAATTACAAGTTCCCCCAATTTTTTCTGCAAAGAAGATAAATGGTAAAAGAGCTTATAAAATTGCAAGAAAAGGAGAAGACATTGAACTAAATGCTAACGAGATTGTTATAAAAGAGTTCGTGATCGAATCCATACGATTTCCTGAAGTCGATTTTAGAATTAAGTGCTCAAAAGGAACTTACATTCGATCGATTGCAAACGATTTTGGAAAAGCACTTCAATCAGGAGCAACACTTCAATCTTTGAGAAGAACAAATTCAGGAGATTTCGATGTGGCAGATGCTAAATCAGTGGAGGAGTGGATAGAAATTATTCAACGCCAACCCATCGCACAAGAGAGTCTGAAGTAGATTTTCTTTTAAGCTATCGAGTCGACTTAATTTATCGGACATTAGAGTGGATGTAAGCGAGTGCTTTACATAATTAAATATTTTATAAACTGAACACATAACGATTTTTTATATTAGTTTTGTGTCCCTTAATTTTAAAAGTGATTTGAAAAAAATGAAGCTGTCAGAATTTAACTTCGATTTACCCCAAGAGCTTATTGCTAAATACCCTATTGAGAATAGGGATGAATCACGCTTAATGGTTGTTCATAGAAAAACAGGATTAATTGAGCATAAGATGTTTAAAGACGTTATCGATTATTTTGAAGAAGGTGACGTGATGGTTCGTAACAATACGAAAGTTTTTCCTGCTCGTTTATATGGATATAAAGAAAAAACAGGAGCTAAAATTGAAGTTTTCCTGCTGAGAGAATTGGACAGAGAAACTTTATTGTGGGATGTGCTTGTTGATCCTGCACGTAAAATTAGAATTGGAAACAAACTCTTTTTCGGCGACGATGAGTCTTTAGTGGCTGAGGTGATTGATAATACCACATCAAGAGGAAGAACACTGCGTTTTCTGTTTGATGGAGATTACGACCAATTTAAAGCGAAAATTAGTGAGTTGGGAGAAACTCCGCTCCCTGACCCAATTAAAAGAGAAGTAGAACCAGAGGATGCTGAGCGATATCAAACAATATATGCAAGTGTAGAAGGAGCTGTTGCAGCACCAATTGCTGGACTTCACTTTTCAAGAAACTTGCTTAAAAGATTAGAGTTAAAAGGCATCGAGTTTGCAGACGTAACTTTGCACGTGGGACTTGGAACTTTCAGAGATGTAGAAGTTGAAGACTTGACTAAACACAAAATGGACTCTGAACAAGTGATTATTTCGCAAAAGACGGCAGACATCGTGAATAATGCTAAATTGAATAAAAATAAAGTGTGCGTGGTTGGAACAACTTCCATGAGGGCTGTTGAATCTTCGATTTCTACCGATGGAATGTTAAAGCCATTTGATGGATGGACAAATAAATTTATTTTCCCTCCTTACGAATTTAGTGTGGCTGATGCAATGATTACAAACTTCCATACACCTTTGTCTACTTTGTTGATGATGACATCTGCATTTATGGGTGATAATGGTGGACACGAGCTCACAATGAAAGTATATCAAGAAGCAATTAAAGAAAAATATAGATTCTTCGCCTATGGTGATGCCATGCTGATTCTATAATCCTTAAAAATAACACCTTTGTTTAAGACTGTTTATAAATTCAAGATAAGTTTGTAAACAGTCTTTTTTTATACCTTATCTTAGTCATTCTATTCAAATTTAGGCGTAATTGATAGCATTTAAGCATTATATCATGTCAATTCTTCTTATTTTTGGAATGTACTTTGCAGATAACTATAGATAAAACGATATTATAATGATAAAAATATTCAAAAAAATCACCCTTTTATTTAGTCTACTTGTAATGTTTACAACTATTACATGGGGACAATTTGAAAATCAAGAATTAAATTTGACCAATGTGCTGGTTGTTGCACAGCAAGATGATATATCGGATCGATACTCTCTGGAGGTTGCCCTGCTTCAGCTGTTTAACTATTATGATGTAAAATCTAAGGCTTCATTAAATGTGATAAAAGAAGGAGGGTCACCTGATATTTTGGTTAGTGATTCTATTCAGCAAAAACTCAAAGAAGAAGGAATTGACACTTATTTGCTGGTTTCTGTACGGGGTTATGACAATCGTTTTAAACCATCTGAAAATGTAAGTTCAATGGATGAAGAGCTGAAAGCAGGACATTTATTTCCTTTGTATAGAGAGTCTGCATCACGGGTGACTTTTACTTTTACGTTTTATCGCAACTTAGAACCTGTATATTATACGCTTATTAGAACAGGTACAGTTGGAAGTAAAGAAGCTGTGATAAAGAAACTATTGAAGAAAGTAGAAAAAGAGCTAGCGAGAAACTGGCTTTAATCTATTTTTTATTTAACAATCGGGCTACATACTTTCCGACAATATCAAATTCAATATTGACTTTGTCGCCTACGCTTAATTGATGAAAAACAGTGTGTTCATAGGTGTATGGGATGATGTGAACCTCAAAGCTTTTTTCTTGTGAATTAACCACTGTTAGGCTTGTGCCATTGACCGTTATAGATCCTTTTTCAACTGTGACGTCATCTGTCTCATAGCGAAATTTAAATCTCCAGCTTCCATTTTTGTTTTCTATTTCTTCGCAAATAGCTGTTGTATCGACATGACCTTGTACAATGTGGCCATCAAACCTTCCATTTGCAGGCATACAACGCTCTAAATTGACTTTTCGACCCACTTTCCACTCAGAAAGGTCTGTTTTTTTCAATGTTTCATCAATCGCTGTTACCGTATATAAATCTCCATTAATGTGAACTACCGTAAGGCAAACACCATTATGAGCCAGACTTTGATCAATTTTTAGTTCATTTGTAAAGGCACATGACAAGGTGAAATGGATGTTGCTTCCCTCTCTTTCAATTTTTTCAATAACGCCTATATCTTCAATAATTCCTGTAAACATTCTATTCTAATTTAGATTTCTATTTCTCTGGAAAAAGAACCATGTTATCAATTAATCGCACATTATTGCAATACGCTGCAATGCAAGCCGTAGCATTAGGTACCCAATATTGATTTAATGGCTTTAGGGTATCTGGGTGTACAATAGATAAATATTCAAGTTCTAACTCACTTTCGCTAAAATAGTCGATCATTTTTTGAAGAACAATATAAGGCGCATATTGTTCGGCCCATTCTTTTCCCTTATTTAGTGTTTTGTAAATCATTTGTGCTTTTTTTCGCTCTATTGGAGATAAACGCATATTTCTACTACTCATGGCAAGACCGCTAGATTCTCTTTTGGTATTTACAGTTCGAATTTCTACATCCTTATTGTACTGTTCTTGCATTTTTTTAACCACAGCTACTTGCTGAAAGTCTTTATTTCCAAAATAGGCATAGTCGGGTTGAATAATATCAAAGAGTCTGGATACCACATTAACCACTCCATCAAAATGTCCAGGTCTATGCGCACCCTCCATAGTTTCTCCGATAAAACCTAAATCGATTTTTTTGGCTACATAATCTTTTGGATAAACTACATCAACAGTGGGAAGAAATACAAAATCACATTGGTTACTTTCTAAAAGTTCCAAATCTTTTTCTTCTTGTCTTGGGTAGGCGTTTAAATCGTTAACATCATTAAACTGAGTAGGGTTAATAAAAATACTTACAATGACTATGTCACATTCTTGCTTAGCCTGTCGTAATAAGGTTAAGTGACCTTCATGCAAGGCCCCCATCGTTGGCACAAAGCCAATAGTTTTTTGATTATCTTTAAGTGGCAAAAGCTTCGCGTCTACCTCCTCAGTTGTTCTTAATTCCACCAAAACCCCTGCATTTTAAATACATAAAAGCAACAAAACTATCTTTTTATAGCGAAAATCCGAATTTTTTTTTATATTTTTGTATTCGATAATTCAAAATATGTTTCATGGAGAAAAAAAGAATCCTTTTTGTTTCGCAAGAAATCAAACCGTTTTTACCTAATACAGAAATGTCAAACGCAGCTCGAATGATTCCGCAAGGAGTTCAGGAGAGTGGAAAAGAAATAAGAGTTTTTATGCCACGCTATGGTGTAATTAACGAAAGAAGACATCAATTACATGAGGTAATTAGATTGTCAGGAATGAATCTCGTAATCAATGATGTCGATCATCCATTAATTATTAAAGTAGCTTCTATTCCAACAGCTCGTATGCAGGTGTATTTCATTGATAATGAGGAGTATTTTAATCGAAAAGGTTTATATAAAGATGAGAAAGAGGTAGAGTATGCAGACAATGATGAACGTTCTATGTTCTTTTGTAAAGGTGTACTCGAAACTGTCAAGAAGTTAGGGTGGAAGCCAGATGCTATTCATTGTCATGGATGGATGACAGCCTTAATGCCTTTATACTTAAAAGAAATTTATAAAGATGACCCTCATTTTGCGGATATAAAGATTGTATATTCACTTTATGATAATGAGTTTAACAATAATTGGGACGAAGGTTTCGTAGAAAAACTTAAATTTGAAGGCTTTTCAGATGAGGCTATAGATTTAATTAAAGAAGGTGATTGCCTAAGTTTAAATAAAGCCGCTATGAAATACGCCGATGGTGTAATGGTTGGTGAGGAAACTGTAAATGAAGAACTATTGGCATTTTATGAAGATTTGGAAAAGCATAAAATGGAAGTAGGATCTGATGAAATACAACCTAAAATCATTAGTGAATTCTTTGATAAAGTAATAGAAGACGAGGAAGCATTGATTCAATGAAAATAGATAAAAACAATACCTTTAAAATTAAAATGTGGCAAAAAACAATGTTGTTTTTTGCCGCATTTTTTAGTTTAAGTGTCGCAATTTCTTCTTGCAAGAAAAAAGAAAATCCTTTCGGAAAAGATGTGTTACCACCTGGATCACTAATGTCATCCGCAGGAGTGGATACTTTTCAGATTTTTTCATACACTGTAATCGAAGATTCTCTGAATACAATGGATCCAGAGTTTAACCTCGTTGGGAGCTACCACGATGAAGTTTTCGGAGAAGTTGAAGCGAGTTTTTATACTCAATTAACCCTTTCTGGATTCTCCCCTGAGTTTGGAGACTTAAGCACTTTAGAAGTGGATTCTGCAGTTTTTGCTTTCGAGTACGGAGGATATTACGGAGTTCTCAATGAGCAGTTGTTTGAAGTCTATGAAATCATGGAGGATTTAACTCGTGACTCCACTTATACAAACAACTCAGTAGTTACTGTTGGAAGTGAAAATTTAGTGCCCACCGACAACAATCAAGGTTTAATTACGCCAAATACAGAAATGTTAACGGTTGTAGGTAATGATACATTGAATCCTCAGTTGCGAATCCCAATCAAAAAGGATTTTGCAAAGCATCTTTTGACTTTAGCGGAAAGTGCAACCTCAGATGCTACGTTTCTAGAAGACTTTAAAGGACTTCATGTAAAAGTGAATAATCCAACAAATTTTCCAGGAGAAGGGGCTATTTTATACTTAGCTACTTCTAGGGCAGCTTCTAAATTAACAGTCTACTACACTTCTGAAGGAGAGCAAAATAAATTTGACTTTATCGTGACCAATAGTGCGGTAGATTTTAATAAGTTAGAAGTGGATTATTCTGGTACGAAAGTTCAACAAGTGATTGATCAACCCGAATTAGGCGACGAGGAGTTTTATGCGCAAGCATTTGTTGCAAGAGCCAAAATGGAATTTTCTTCAATTAATGACTTACCTGAAAACATTATTGTACATAGCGCAACTCTAGAAATTCCAGTGAGCTTTTATCAAGGAGACCCTTTTTATATTAGCAGTGAGGTCAGCGTAGGAGCTAAGTTGTTTGAAGGTGATGAAAGAATTTATACTTTATCTTCAGTAGCATTCAATAGCTTTAGGAAAGCGTATGTAGTTGATTTGAGAACATATATTCAGAATATTATAAAAGGAGAAATTCAAAACAATGGAATTTATGTTTCTCCTCGACGATTTAATACCTCAGCTGAAAGAATTATTTTCAATGGGGCAAATAGTACAAATAAAAAACAACCTAAACTGAATATTGTATATACAGAGCTCTAGTGAGCCAAATAAATAGTAATAATTATGTGTGGAATTGTTGCGTATGTAGGAAAAGAACAGGCTTTTCCAATCGTGTTAAAAGGATTAAAAAGATTAGAGTACCGTGGTTATGATAGTGCAGGAATTGCTGTGATTCATGAAGGGGAAATAAATAATTATAAAAGAAAAGGAAAGGTTGCCGAGTTAGAAAAATTTGTGGAAGATAAAGACACATCAGGATCGGTAGCGATTGGACATACGCGTTGGGCAACCCACGGATTACCAGATGACATTAATGCTCACCCTCACTTGTCAAATGATGGAGGAATGGCTTTAATTCATAATGGGATTATTGAAAACTACGATGCGCTTAAATCAGAATTAATTGCAAGAGGATATAATTTTGTAAGCGAAACAGATACTGAGGTTTTAGTTCACCTTATTGATGATGTGAAAAAGCGCGAAAAAGTGGATACGGCTGAAGCAGTTAGAATTGCGCTCAACAGTGTAATCGGTGCGTATGCAATAGTGGTATTGAGTAAAGACAACCCTAATCAATTAGTAGCTGCTCGTAAATCAAGTCCTTTGGTGGTTGGAATTGGTAAGGATGGTGAATTTTATTTAGCATCTGATGCTACACCTATAATTGAATACACAAATGAAGTTGTTTATTTAGAAGACGAAGAAATTGCTGTAGTTGGATTGGATACTGGATTGCGAATTTTCAGTATTCAAAATAAGGAAAAAACACCTTATGTACATGAATTAGAAATGCAATTAGAAGCAATTGAAAAAGGTGGATACGAGCATTTTATGCTGAAGGAAATTCATGAACAACCAAGGTCAATACGCGATTGTTTTAGAGGAAGACTTAATGTAGCTGATGGATGGGTTGGACTTGGAGGAATAAAAGACTATGAACAGCAATTAGCAAATTCCAATCGAATTATTATGATCGCTTGTGGAACTTCATGGCACGCTGCACTAGTAGGAGAATATCTTTTTGAGGAGTTAACAAGAATTCCTGTTGAAGTTGATTATGCTTCTGAATTTAGATACCGAAACCCTATTATTAATGAGGATGATATTGTAATTGCTATCTCACAATCTGGAGAAACTGCAGACACATTGGCCGCTTTGAGATTAGCCAAATCAAAAGGAGCTACGATTTTAGGAATTAATAATGTGGTAGGATCTTCTATTTCACGATTAACTGATGCAGGGTCATATACGCACGCAGGCCCTGAAATTGGAGTGGCTTCTACAAAAGCTTTTACTGCTCAAGTGACAGTACTTACTCTTATGGCTTTAACCATTGCACGTAAGAAAGGGACAATTAATGAAGCGCGATTTAGAAGATTAATCACAGAATTAGATCTAATTCCTAGTAAAGTGGCTAGTATTCTTGAGAAAAGCGCTGAGATGGAAAAAATAGCACATGCATATAAAGATTCTACCAGTGCATTGTTTTTAGGAAGAGGAATTCTATCTCCAGTAGCTTTAGAAGGTGCTTTAAAATTAAAAGAAATCTCCTATATCCATGCAGAAGGATATCCTGCAGGAGAAATGAAGCACGGGCCTATTGCTTTGATCGATAAAAATATGCCTGTTTTTGTAATCGCAACTAAAGGAGAGCATTACGAGAAGATGATAAGTAACATTCAAGAAGTGAAAGCACGAAATGGAATGATTATTTCGATTATCACAGAAGGTGATGTGCGAGGAAAAGAATTGTCTGACCATAGTATCGAAATACCTTACACAGATGAACTCTTGGTGCCTTTGTTAGCCACTGTTCCTTTGCAATTAATTTCTTATCATATCGCCGTGATGAGAGGTGCCAATGTGGATCAACCTAGAAATTTAGCAAAATCAGTAACAGTAGAATAGTAGAATTAAGGAATATGAATATAGACTTATCTGGAAAACATGCTGTAGTTTGTGGAAGTACACAAGGAATTGGAAAAGCAGTAGCGTTAGGACTTTCTAAGCGTGGTGCTTCTGTAACTCTTGTGGCAAGAAATGAAGAAAAACTATCTAAAGTACTTTCAGAGCTCAATCCAAATGATAATCACGATTATATAGTAGCAGATTTTTCTAATCCAGAAGAGTTAAAGGCAAAAATTGAGCGTTGGTCACAAGTAAAAAAAGCGCATATATTGGTGAATAACACAGGAGGTCCAAAAGGAGGTCCTATTGTTGAGGCATCAACAGAAGAGTTTTTAAATGCGTTTTCTCAACATTTAATTTGTAATCATATCCTTGTAAAAGCTCTCTACCCTGGGATGAAAGAACTGGGATATGGTAGAATAATAAATGTAATATCTACAAGTGTAAAGCAACCACTAGATGGTCTTGGAGTTTCAAATACAATTCGTGGCGCTGTAGCAAATTGGAGCAAAACGCTTGCCAATGAATTGGGTCGACATAACATCACGGTAAATAATGTTTTACCAGGCGCTACAAATACATCTCGTTTACAATCGATAGCATCAACAAAAGCAGAAAAAACAGACGGAATGAATACGGAAACTGTTTTGGCGCAAATGGCAGCTCAGTCTCCAATGCAGCGAATTGCTCAACCCGAAGAAGTGGCAAATGCCGTTGTTTTCTTAGCGAGTCCTGCTGCAAATTACATTAACGGAATAAATGTTCCAGTGGATGGCGGTAGAACTAAATCGCTATAAGATATAGGCTCAAAATTCACCTACTTTTAATCAAAGGAAAAACAATCACTCTCGAAATGGGAGAGGGTCAATATTTATTCTTTTTCGGAGCTATTTTTGTATGAATAACATTCATTTTGATGGTTTTCAGTAAATATTTCAGGTTGAATTTTTAAATCACTGGCGTCCGGAATAAATTTTACCGACTTTGTAAAACTCTTTATTTAAAAGGTTTCTAGCTAATTGTTTGAATGTATACCTTAGTTTTTCAAAAATATCGAAATCGGAGCGCTTGGAATTCCATTGATTTTATTACTCACTTCTGTTCACTTCATATTGTGTTCGTGAGCTCCCGTTGGTCGGTTGTTTCGTTTTTTTATCAAGAACCGCAGCGAAGCAAGCTCATGAAAACCTATAAAAGACAATTTAGAATTGAATAAAAAAATGAAAAAGAATAATCTTTAGAGCGATAATCTCTTCAAATCGTAAGGTATTGTTTTAATCGGACAATAATGTTTTTAAATGTAATTTGAGCAATTACCTTATTATCAGTGTTTAGTAAAAATAGTAATAGAACACAGCTAATTTTACTACTGCACTAGTAAGTCATTCTATTTATATTTTTTATGTTAAAAAAGAACAGGTCGGACAGCTGTAACTACCTAATAATAAAGTATTTTGAAAGGTTCTAAAGCCTTTTATATGGATGTTTTTTGGATGAACGGTAAGTTTTATTAAACTTATGGTTAGAATTTTTGGTTGTTTTCGAAATGTTCGATAATTTAGCCCAATATTATAATTAATTAAATACGTTAGTTTATGAAAAAACTTTATGAATTTTTATATTCCAAAGGTATTTTTGTTAGAACAACAAAAATATTCATGGCTTTAGCCGTTTTTGGATTTACATGGTCAAGCGCACATGCGCAGACTTCATATTGTACACCTGTATATACAAGCACTGGTGATTATACTAGCTCCATTACTACAGTTGGAGCTGTGACAAACATTTCTTATTCAGCTAGTTCACAACCTACAGGTGGATATGCAGATGAAACTGCTCAAGTTTTTGAGTCATACGAAACTCAAACTTTTGATATTAACACCACATACGTTGGGGGAAGTAATACTATGTACATTTGGGTTGATTGGAATAACGAC
>Ga0209075_1000656_pt1 | contig 33641 bp, 28 predicted proteins | sample Stecom2011_FD_187523 | JGI IMG/M metagenome (GOLD analysis project Ga0209075, IMG submission 187523) | Agricultural soil microbial communities from Utah to study Nitrogen management - Steer compost 2011 (SPAdes) (version 2) | ecosystem: Environmental > Terrestrial > Soil > Agricultural land...
AAAGCCAGCTGAATATTCCATTTTCTCATAGTTATTACGCACAGTTTGATAGAGCTATGAACCAAATGGGAGCGAATAATCATACGGCTCAAAAGCCTTATACCTATGCAGAAGTCGCTAAATATTACGATTTAGAAAAATCTTATCAGGATATTTACAAAAATAAATCAGGCTGGTGGGGACGTAAACTATGGAACGAAAGCTTAGTAACCATACAAGGAGAAAACTATTGGTTTACGATGAATCCTGTTCTAGACCTGCGATTGGGAAAAGATGTAGATAGCGAAATAGATTATACTTATAATAATACTCGAGCTTTACAAATACAAGGTGCTTTAGGAAAAGAACTCCATTTTTCAACAGTTTTGTACGAAAGTCAAGGGCGTTTTGCAGATTATTATAATGAATATGCTATGTCTATTCGACCAAGTGGAGGAAATCCAGCTGTGGTTCCGGGAATTGGAATTGCAAAAGAATTTAAAGAAGATTCTTTCGATTTCCCATCTGCTGATGCAAATCTGACTTATACTCCAAGTGAATTTATCAACCTTCAGTTGGGTTACGGACGCAACTTTTTGGGTGACGGATACCGCTCGCTTTTGCAGGGTGACGGAGCTTCTCCATATCCTTATTTCAAGATAAATACTACTTTCTGGAAAATAAAATATACGAACACTTATATGTGGCTCAAAGATTTGCGAGATGAAGTTACAGTAGATCGAACTTATGCCTCAAAATATATGGCCAATCATTATTTGAGTTGGAACGTATCGAATAGGCTGAATATCGGAGTTTTTGAATCGGTGGTTTGGACCAATTCCAACGAAAGAGGATTTGATATGAATTTTATAAATCCTATTATCTTTTACAGAACCGTGGAATTCAATTCTTCGTCACGATCAGGAAATGCGCTTTTAGGTCTTACTTCTAAATTTAAAATCAACAACGAAATCAACCTTTACGGACAGTTTTTGATTGACGAATTCTCATTTAATGATGTAAAAGCTCAAGAACAAAGTTGGAAGAACAAATTTGGATATCAGATAGGAGCTAAATATTATGATGCTTTCGGTCTTGAAAATTTGCTTTTACAGGCCGAATATAACATCGTTCGACCGTATGTATATTCACATTCTGACCCAATTACCAACTATGCACACAATAACCAAAGTATGGGACACAATTGGGGAGGGAATTTTAAAGAATTGATTGTAGTAGCACGTTATTTTAAAGGACGCTATTTTGCAGATGCAAAACTTACGGTAGGTACAAGAGGGCTTGATTTTAATACGGATGAAGACAACTTTAACTACGGAGGTAATATTTATCTTGATTACGATGAAAACCGCCCGTTTGACACAGGTGTAAAAGCAGGACAAGGAAATAAAACTAATGTGCTAATTGCTGATATTCAGACAGGATACCTTATCAATCCGAGCACAAACCTAAAGGTTTTTGCAAATATTACTTATCGAAATTTTAACCCGCATACCACTACTGTAACTACCTTTGACCAAAGTACAACCTGGTTTTCTGTCGGAATCCGTTCTGATTTGTTTAACTGGTATTTCGATTACTAATAATAATTCAATAAGTTTAAGAAATAAAAAAACCAAGTGTGAACTTGGTTTTTTGCTTATGGAGTAATTTCAATTATTTTTTCGAAAGATTCTCAAGCATTACTTGAGTCATTTTGTCCAAGTCAAATTCATGTTTCCAATTCCAATCTTCTCTAGCATTGTCGTCATTGATGCTTGAAGGCCAGCTGTCTGCAATTTTTTGTCTGAAATCAGGCTTGTATGTAATGGTAAAGTCAGGAATATGTTTTTTAATTTCTTCTGCTATCTCTTTTGGAGTAAACGAAATAGCTGATAAGTTATATGAAGAACGAATTTTAATTTGCTTTTGTGGTGCTTGCATTATCTGAATAGTAGCTCGGATTGCATCATCCATATACATCATCGGAAGTCCGGTATTTTCCGAAAGAAAACATTCGTATGTTTTGTTTTCTAATGCTTTATAATAGATATCGACTGCATAATCTGTAGTTCCCCCTCCAGGAAGCGTTGTCCAGCTGATAAGCCCTGGATAGCGGATGCTTCTTACATCTACACCATAAATATTGTGGTAATATTCACACCACCTTTCGCCTGCTTGTTTACTAATTCCGTAAACCGTTGAAGGTTCCATAATTGTATATTGTGGTGTGTCCTCTTTTGGAGTTGTTGGACCAAAAACCGCAATACTCGAAGGCCAAAAAATCTTTTTAATTTTTCCTTCTTTAGCTAAATTCAATACATGAAATAGCGAGTTCATGTTCAAATCCCATGCAAACGCAGGGTTTTTTTCGGCAGTAGCAGAAAGAAGAGCAGCCATTAAATAAACATCCGTAATGTTGTATTTTTCAACTAATTCTTGAATTTGATTAAAGTCTAATGCATTTACAACTTCAAAAATACCGTCATTTACTACGGAATTATTTAATTTTCTGACATCTGAAGCAATTACATTTTCTACTCCATAAATCTTGCGAAGTTGTTGCGTAAGTTCAGTTCCAATTTGCCCACAAGCCCCAATAATAAGAATTTTCGTATTCATATAAGCATTCTAAAAATGGATATAAAGATAAGATTTTTTGGTTAAATTTTGATTGGTTTTTTCAATAAGATTTTTGGCTCTAAGTATAGATAATTATTAACGTAAGTTTTCAGTTGTTTTAGCCAGAATTACCAATCTATGTATCTGAGTTATTATCAATTGTATATCTCAATATTTGTCCGTAAATTTGCACTCATTTTTGTTTGAATTTCAGCATGACAGTCGCCCCAAAAAAAGTCGCTTTTTATACACTTGGATGTAAACTGAATTTTTCAGAAACCTCAACTATTGCCCGAAATTTCCAACAAGAAGGTTTCGAAAGAGTTGATTTTGAAGACAAGGCAGATATTTACGTTATCAACACGTGTTCGGTTACCGAAAATGCAGATAAACAGTTCAAGCAAGTAGTTAAAAAGGCGCTTAAGAAAAATGACAAAGCTTTTGTAGCAGCTGTGGGATGTTATGCTCAACTAAAACCGGAAGAATTAGCCTCAGTAGATGGCGTAGATTTGGTTTTGGGCGCAACGGAAAAATTCAAAATTACCGATTACCTCAACGATTTAACCAAAAACGATTTCGGGGAAATACATTCGTGTGAGATTGAAGAAGCTGATTTTTATGTCGGAAGTTATTCTATCGGAGACCGGACTCGTGCTTTTCTGAAAGTTCAGGATGGATGTGATTATAAATGTACCTATTGTACCATTCCGTTGGCTCGTGGAATTTCCCGAAGTGATACGCTCGAAAATGTGCTTAAAAATGCCAAAGAAATCTCCGAACAAAATATCAAAGAAATTGTGCTCACTGGAGTAAATATAGGAGATTACGGAAAAGGAGAATTCGGAAACAAAAAACACGAACATACTTTTTATGAATTGGTTCAAGCTTTAGATAAAATCGAAGGAATCGAAAGACTTCGAATTTCATCTATTGAACCGAATTTACTCAAAGACGAAACCATTGATTTTGTGGCTCAAAGTAGAACTTTCGTACCTCACTTTCATATCCCATTACAATCTGGAAGTAATGATATTCTCAAAAAAATGAGAAGACGTTATTTAAGAGAATTATATGTAGAACGTATTTCAAGAATCAGAAAGACAATGCCTGACGCTTGTATTGGAGTGGACGTAATTGTCGGATTTCCGGGAGAAACAGATGAGCATTTCTTAGAAACGTATAATTTTCTAGCAGATTTGGATATTTCGTATTTGCATGTATTTACGTATTCGGAAAGAGACAATACTGTCGCAGCCGAAATGGAAAATACAGTTCCGATGAATATCAGGAGCAAAAGAAGCAAAATGCTTCGAGGACTTTCAGTCAAAAAGCGTAGAGCTTTTTACGAAAGTCAACTCGGAAAAACCAAAACCGTACTTTTCGAAAACGAAAACCACGAAGGTTATATTCACGGATTTACAGAAAATTACGTAAAAATCAAAGCACCTTGGAACCCATATTTAGCCAATACACTTCAGCCGGTTAAGCTTAACAATATTGATGAAGACGGATTGGTTCGGGTTGAAATTTTAAATTTATCCTGATTATTTGAACAGTATAGAAATGCTGCTTTCGTATTCTATTCCGAGTAGGCTCGAAGCAGTTCCGCCACTTCGCTGACTGCCTTTGTAAAGTGCAATTTCGAGTAGACCTGATTGGTTAAAAATAGCTAGTTTTCCACCATCTTCTGCATTTTTTTCGGAAGCATAATCTATATAAGTATTGTGTATTTTTCTAATCCGATAATTTCTGAAAAGAACATCGAAGCTCCTTCCGGCACGAAGCTGTTCAAATAAGTCTTTTGAAATATTGCTTACAGCATTCCCAAATCGATCCACATAAATGATGTTTCCGGTAATTTTGGTTTTGTCATCAGATACAACTGCTTTGAGTGGTTGAACTGCTTTGAGTGAAGTGATTGTTTCTCCTATGTCGAAAATCGACCTGCCGTTTACTATCTCAATAACTGCTTTTACAAAAAGTTCCGTAGTGTCTTCATGTTCCTCAAAAGGCAAAGCGATAATAGCTTCTGGTTTTTGGTCAGCAACAATCAAACTTAGGATTCCGCTGTCTGCAGAAAGAAAATAATGGTTATTCCAAAATACAATAATCGGTCTTTTCTCCTGAGTAAACTCTGCATCTGCCAAAATAAGATGGATTGTTTTATCTGGAAAATAATGATAGGCAGCACCGACCACATAAGCCGCTTCCTGAAGGACGAAAGGCGAAACTTCATGCGAGATGTCTACTAGGTTTGCATTGGAAATTTTTGAATATATTAGCCCTTTCAAAGCACCAACATAGTGGTCTTTTAGCCCGAAATCGGAAGTGAGGGTAATTATCATTATTATTTGAGCAGTTGTGATTATTGAACAAAGTACAAAACTATGAATTTTGGTCAACGAAAAATAGCCAAAACATATAAATTTTATGAGTATCTTTGCAGACCTTTATTTATAAAATAATGTCGAAGAACATCACTCCATACAAAGACTCTGAATTAGGCAAAAAAAAGCAAGTAGAACAAATGTTTGATGCCATATCAGACGGATATGACAACCTGAATAGGGTTATCTCGCTTGGTTCGGATATGAAGTGGAAAAAGAAAATAGTTGATTTAATCAAAAAGAAAAATCCTTCAAGCATATTAGATGTAGCTACAGGAACAGGTGATTTGGCTATTATGCTGTCTGAAATCAAAGATGCTGAAATCAAAGGTGTGGACATTTCTGAAGGAATGCTTAAGGTCGGTAGAAAAAAAGTAGAGAACAAAAAACTTTCTGATAGAATAACTCTTACTCAGGCTGATTCGGAAAATCTTCCGTTTGAAGACAACCATTTTGATGTTATAACTGTGGCTTACGGAATCCGAAATTTTGAAAACCTAGAAAAGGGATTATCGGAAATGTTACGAGTACTGAAACCGGGAGGCACGTTCGTCATTTTGGAAACTTCTGTTCCTACAGAATTTCCGTTTAAGCAAGGATATAAAATCTATTGTAGATTTATACTTCCATTTATAGGGAAGATGTTTTCGAAAGACAAAAAGGCTTACGGATATCTCTCAGAATCGGCCTCAAATTTCCCTTTTGGAAAAGCGTTAAACAATATTTTATCAAAAATTGGGTTTATAGAGGTGGAAGACAAACCGCAAATGTTTGGAGCCGCTACTATATACATAGCATCTAAAAAATAATAATGAAAAAAATATTGGTTTTATTGCTTGTTGGGATGGGAATGCAGATGCAAGCTCAATTCAATACTTTTGGAAGAAACCCTATTATAAATATGGAAACATTCCAAAAACAAAGAGTCCATTGGGGATACTATTTAGGGTTTAATTTTTATGATTTTAAGTTTGACTATAAAGAAAACTTTCCGGATGAAATTCAGGTGGACAATACCACGAGTTTTAATGTAGGACTTGTCGGAAACTTGCGTTTACATGAATATGTAGATCTAAGGTTAGAACCTGGATTATATTATTCGCAACGAAACTTGAATTTCCCAGGCTTTGCAAACCCGAGAGACCAATTAAGAGAAGTAAAATCAACTTACATTCACATTCCTTTGTTGCTTAAGTTTTCTTCTCTCAGAACTGGAAACATTCGCCCTTATTTGTTAGGGGGAGTTTCGACCTCGCTAAATTTATCAAGTAATTATAATGCTCAAGACGATAATTCGGAACAACGCTTTCGGATGAACCAATGGACGTACAATTATGAAGTTGGTTTTGGGATAGATATTTTTCTAGAATACTTCATTTTTTCTCCATCCATAAGAGGTTCTTTTGGGTTTAATAATGAGCTTATCCCTGACAATAACCCTGACAGTCGTTGGACGGGAAATGTAGAGTCAATGAAAACAAGAGCTGTGTTTGTCAATTTTACTTTTCACTAGCAACCTATCCAGTTACTTTTTTAAACATAGATACCATAAAAAAACGTCCGAAATTTCGGACGTTTTAATTATATGACTGAAAGAATATTTTTAGATTTTAAAAGTAATAACAGGACGTTGAGCACTATTTACAATGTCTTCACCGATACTTCCATTCAAGTAATGACTGATTCCGGTTCTGCCGTGAGTTCCTACTCCAATAAGATCTGCATCAGTACGCTTTGCAAAGTTTAGCACTCCTTTTTCAACACTATAATCGTTGTAAACGTGCATTGAGTAATTTGAAATATTAAAGTCTTTCAAGAAAGAAGTTATTCTTTTTTCAGACTCTTCTGTAGACCTGAAACTTCCAGGTGTATTGATCATCAATAAATCCATACTTGCTCCAAATGCTTCGGCAAAAGCAATTGCTTTCTCGAAAGGTTTTTTGATTTCTTCCGAAAAGTCAGAAGCAAAAACAAATTTACCGATATTTTGAATGTTCAATTCACTTTTAACAACCAAAACTGGAATGTCTGAAGTACGTACTACTTTTTCAGTGTTAGACCCCACAAACAAACCTTGAACTCCAGAAGTACCATGAGAACCCATAACAACTAAATCTACGTTATGTGATTTGCTCGCTCCGATAATTCCTTCAAACGCCTTTTCAAATTGAACAGCTTCTGTTACGGGAATACCTTCTAAAAAAGGACTGCTTTTTACCTCGTCAAAACGATCACGAGTTTTTTTAATAAAAAACATAACTTCCGGAATGTCTCCTGCTCTTCCAGAAACCTTATCAATTACTTGTGTAGGTAACTCAAGCATATGAAGAAGGATAATCTCACCATTATTCTTTTTTGCGATTTGTGCCGCAGTTCTTAGCGCATAGTCGGCATGTTCAGAAAAATCAGTAGGTACTAATATTTTTTTCATTTTTAATTTTTTTGGTTCGTTTCTATCAATGAATAAAGGTAAAAATAAACTTTAATATATCATAATTTTTTTAAATCAAATTTGGCTTAAAGATAAAAAAAACAGTGGCTAATAGCTTTTCTTTCCTTATTTTTGCAGGAAATTAAAAAGCTATAAAATATGAAACCGGATTTATTTCAAGCCCCCGATTATTATTTACTTGACGAGTTACTTTCGGACGAACATAAATTGGTGCGTGATGCAGCACGTGCATGGGTGAAAAAGGAAGTTTCCCCGATTATTGAGGAATACGCTCAAAAAGCAGAGTTTCCAAAGCAAATTATTAAAGGCTTAGGAGAAATTGGAGGGTTTGGACCTTATATCCCCGTTGAGTATGGAGGAGCAGGGCTTGACCAGATTTCATACGGACTCATAATGCAAGAAATCGAAAGAGGAGACTCAGGAGTGCGTTCTACGTCTTCAGTTCAATCTTCGTTGGTTATGTATCCAATCTGGCAATACGGAAACGAAGAGCAGAGAATGAAGTACCTACCAAAACTAGCAACTGGTGAAATGATAGGATGTTTCGGGCTAACCGAACCGGATTATGGGTCAAACCCTTCTGGAATGGTAACCAACTTTAAAGATAAAGGAGATCATTATTTATTGAACGGAGCAAAAATGTGGATTTCAAACGCCCCTTTTGCGGATATTGCAGTAGTTTGGGCTAAAAATGAAGAAGGAAGAATACACGGACTTATCGTAGAAAGAGGAATGGAAGGCTTTACAACTCCGGAAACACATAACAAGTGGTCGCTTCGTGCTTCAGCCACAGGAGAGCTTATCTTTGACAACGTAAAAGTTCCAAAAGAAAATTTATTACCTAACAAATCAGGACTAGGTGCACCACTAGGTTGCTTAGACTCTGCTCGCTACGGAATTGCATGGGGAGCTATCGGAGCCGCAATGGACTGTTATGATACGGCACTTAGATATGCTAAAGAAAGAATACAATTTGATAAACCTATCGCAGCCACTCAGCTTCAACAGAAGAAATTAGCCGAAATGATTACCGAAATAACCAAAGCTCAATTGCTCACTTGGAGATTAGGAGTTTTGAGAAATGAAGGTAAAGCAACATCAGCTCAAATCTCAATGGCAAAACGCAACAACGTAGATATGGCCATAAACATTGCTCGCGAAGCTAGACAGATTTTAGGGGGAATGGGAATCACAGGCGAATATTCGATTATGCGCCACAGTATGAATCTCGAAAGTGTGATTACTTACGAAGGAACACACGATATTCACCTACTGATTACAGGAATGGATATTACGGGCTATGCTGCTTTTAAATAAGATAAGTCAAAAAATGAACACGAAAAGAGGCTGTTATTCAGATATAACAGCCTCTTTTTTATACTTTAGAACCACATAATTATTATAAATTAGGGTTTTATCTATTACATTTGTAAAATGAAAAGATTACGATTTATACTTTTTCCGTTTGGAGTATTGTATTGGCTTATAACAAGTCTTCGGAACTTCTTTTATGACAAAGGGATTTTTAAATCATATACTGCTCCAGTTCCCGTAATTGCAGTAGGGAACTTATCTGTTGGAGGAACAGGGAAGTCTCCTCAAATAGAATATCTTATTCGTATCTTGTCCGAAAAATATCAAATTGCAACTCTAAGTCGAGGCTATAAACGAACGTCAAAAGGATTTGTTTTGGCAGACGAAAACACAACGGTTGAAGAGTTAGGAGATGAACCTTTTCAGTTTTTTTCAAAGTTCAAGAATATTCAAGTTGCTGTTGATGCTGACCGAACCAACGGAATCAAGAACCTTCTGAAACTCGATAACCCTCCTCAAGTTATTCTGCTTGATGATGCTTATCAACACAGAAAAGTAAAGGCAACAACCTATATTTTAGTTACTGCTTATAATGATTTGTATTGTGATGATTTTATTTTACCAATAGGAAATTTACGAGAGGCTCGAAAAGGAGCATCACGAGCTGATTTTGTCTTTGTTACCAAATGTCCGACAACATTAACTGTAACCGAAGAAAATAAAATCCGAGAAAAATTAAAATTGAATACTAATCAAAAGTTGTTTTTCACAACTATTAGTTATGATAACTGCGTTTTTTCTTCTACTTCTCACCATACAGTTTCTGAAATCCAATCACAGTCTAAAGTAATTTTGGCAGGGATAGCTAAGCCCGAGCCGTTTTTTGATTTTTTGAAAAGCGAAACAGATATCTTACTCAAATATCCTGACCATCACAACTTTTCTGATGAGCAAATCAATGCTGTTAAACAGAAATCAGCTGGCAAGCAGATTGTTACGACTGAAAAAGACTATGTTCGAATCAAAGATAAGTTTGATGCGAACCAACTTTTTTACCTGCCTATCAAAACAGAGTTTTTAAGTGGAGAAGAAGAGTTTAAGAGTTTAATCTTAGAACTTTTACTCAAAAACAAACAGTTGTAAATAATACAACTGTTTCGGTTTACTTAGTAAGCTCTTTTGTTATTTCCTTCATAAAAGTTGATAAAAGCTTGATTTACCACTCTGTTTCCTCCATGGGTAGGATAATCCCCTGTGAAGTACCAGTCTCCCAAGTTTTCAGGACAGGCTTTGTGCAGGTTTTCAACAGATTGGAAAATCACCTTCAGTTCGGCTTTTAAATCAGTAGGAGCAACAAGTTCAGCTACTTTATCTGAAATTTGTTCGTCCGTAAAAGGAGCATAAATTTCTTTTACATAATTAATTACTTCGTAATCTTTGAGTTGTTCTTGTGCCTTGGACTTTTTATAAACCTCCTCGATTATGTGTTCTTTTTTGTTCTCTTTCAGGAGTTCGAGAGCGGCTCTAAATGCTACAAAATCCCCGATTTTTGCCATATCAATTCCATAGCAATCTGGGTAACGAATTTGTGGTGCAGACGAAACAATCACAATTTTTTTCGGATTGAGTCTGTCTAGCATTTTGATAATACTTGTTTTAAGGGTTGTACCTCTAACAATACTATCGTCAATAATAACCAAGTTGTCGGTTGTTTTCACTACTCCATAGGTTACGTCATATACGTGAGCTACTAAATCGTCGCGAGAATTGTCAGCTGTAATGAAAGTGCGGAGTTTAGCATCCTTAATTGCAATCTTTTCGGTTCTGATCTTAACGGATAATAGTGCCTCAAGCTTCTCTTTAGTAAGGGTTTTTCTGGTGTTGAGGATTTCTTGATTTTTTCTTTGATTCAGAAAATCGTTGGCTGCCTCACTTAATCCAAAAAAAGAAGTTTCGGCTGTATTCGGAATATAGGAGAAAACCGTATTGTCTGTATCGTTGTCAATGGCTTTTAAAACATCAGGCAAGATAAGCCTTCCGAGTTGCTTTCTTTCCTCGTAAATCTTTGCATCGCTTCCTCTGGAAAAATAAACTCTCTCAAAACTACATGCTTTTTTAGGTAATGCAGGGATGATTTCTTCTTGATATACTTTCCCATTTTTCTTGATGATCAAAGCATTCCCTGGGTTTATTTCTCTGATTTCTTCGAAAGGAACATTAAAAGCAGTTTGAATAACGGGTCTTTCAGAAGCCACAACCACTATTTCGTCATCTTGATAAAAGTAAGCCGGACGTATTCCTGCTGGATCACGCAAAATAAATCCGTCTCCATGCCCTAGAAGTCCTGCCATCGCATAGCCTCCGTCCCAAAACTTTGAAGCTCTTTTCAGGATTTTTCCGATATTGATGCGCTCCGCTATTTCGGGAGAAGATTCTCGTTTGCTCAATCCTTCGTTTTTACACTCTTGATACAAATCTAGAACTTCCTCATCAAGAAAATGCCCGATATTCTCCATTACGGTTACCGTATCAGTCATTTCTTTAGGGTGCATTCCGAGTTCCACCAGATTTTCAAAAAGGGTTTTTACGTTGGTCATGTTAAAGTTTCCTGCCACGATCAGGTTTCTGTGCATCCAGTTATTCAGACGTAAGAAAGGGTGCACATTCTCGATGCTGTTTTGTCCGTATGTTCCGTAACGAACGTGTCCTAGAAACAACTCTCCGATATATGGGATGTTTTGCTTTTGCCACTTTACATCGTTTTCTTTATCCGGATTTTCGTTCAAAGAAGTGTTGATTCTTTGATTGATTTGAGTGAATATATCCTGAATGGGTTGCGGATCGTTTGAGCGTATTCTGGAAATATATCTTTCGCCTGCTTCTACATCGAACTTGACACTTGCCAATCCCGCTCCGTCTTGTCCTCTATTGTGTTGCTTTTCTAACAGGAGATACATTTTTTCTACTCCGTAAAAAGCTGAACCGTATTTTTCTTTGTAATATTCAAGAGGTTTTAAAAGTCGGAGAACTGCAATTCCGCATTCGTGTTTGATGCTATCACTCATAGTTGTGTCTGTGTTTTTTAGTCAAAAAAAGCCTCGTAAAGAGGCTTAGGGTTTATTTTTGTAAGGATATGTCGAATTGTGTCAGTGCTTTGAACTGCTGAAGTCTTCTGAAAATTTCATCTTTTCTGAGCTCGAGCATACGTTCCGTTCCGAATTTCTCTACACAGAACGAAGCTAAATTAGAACCGAAAATAATTGCGTTTTTCATGTTCTCGAAAGATATATTTTCGCTTTGTGCAATATATCCCGAAAAACCTCCAGCAAAAGTATCTCCTGCTCCTGTCGGATCAAAAACTTCTTTCAGCGGAAGTGCAGGTGCAAAAAACACTTCGTCATTATTAAAGAGCAAGGCTCCATGTTCTCCTTTTTTGATTACTACATATTTAGGTCCCATCTCGTGGATTTTATGTGCTGCCTTCACAAGAGAGTATTCTCCCGAAAGTTGTCTCGCTTCCTCATCATTGATGGTAATAACGTCTATTTTTTTCAGAACTTCTTTCAGTTCTGGCAAGGCACAATCCATCCAAAAATTCATGGTATCAAGAACTACCAATTTTGGTCTTTCAGGAAGCTGATTTAGTACTTCCATTTGGATGTTTGGATGTAAGTTTCCAAGCATTACCACATCAGCATCTTTAAAATTTTCTGGCACAACAGGATTGAAGTCAGCTAAAGTGTTTAACTGCGTTTCGAGCGTCTCTCTTGAGTTTAGGTCGTTGTGGTAGCGTCCGCTCCAAAAGAACGTTTTGCCTCCTTTTACAATTTCGATTCCTGAAATATCTATATTTCTATCTGTAAGTAGATCCAGATATTCTTGCGGAAAATCATCTCCTACAACCGATACGATGCCGATTTCTAAATCAAAATTCGAAGCAGACAGCCCTATAAAAGTTCCTGCTCCTCCTAAAATTTTATCTGTTTTTCCGAAAGGGGTTTCGATAGCATCAAAAGCGACCGTACCAACGACTAAGAGTTTATTCATGTTGAAATTTTCAATAAGATGCAAATATACTTATAAAATGAAAATTGTGCAATTTCTAAGTGTAGTATTCTTTATAAGCGTATTTATAAAGAATTTTATTTATTTGTTAATTTTACTCCTGCATTTATTTCCACATTCAAATCATTTTGTGGAGGCGGAATCGGACACGAATACTTATAATTATAAGCACAATATGGATTGTAGGCTTGATTAAAATCTATATACATCACATCGGTTTCAGGAATGGTTAAATCAAGGTACCTTCCTCCTCCATACGTAGTAACTCCGCTTGTCAAATCCGTAAAAGGCAGAAACAAACTGTTTTTGTATAAAGGCATTCTGGACATTTCCACGTTCTGAAAAACATCAAGTGTTAGTTTTTTCCCATCTATCGTAAAATGCACTTCACCATACTTTACGTACAACGGTTTTCTGTCTGTGGATGTGGACATTTCAAAAGGTTTTTCGTCAGGAGTTCTTATAAATATAGCCTTCACAAAATATTTTTTGTTAGGTTTAAAAAAATCAAGCGATTTAAAAACCTCCAAATCTTCTTTTATAAGTGGACTTTTTTCGGAATTTGCATAATATTCATTCATTTCTTTTTGAAATTTCTTCACTGTTTTTTTACTAAATTGTTCTTGCCCAAAACCGACAATTCCTAAAAAAAGAAAAAGTACTGTCCAAAATGTTTTCATATAATTCTAATATAATAATGACGTAAAGTTACAAGAAAATCAACGGTAAATCTTTTCAATTTAGGTTAAAAATTAATGATAAATCATTAGAAACTATGTTGGAGTTATAATCATTCAAAAAATCTTATCTTTGCATTTTTAATTTTAAGCCTTATGAAAATAGAAGATCAATTAAAACAAAGAAGCTCTAATGCTTGTGAACTCTCAGGGAACACTGAGAATCTTGTGATTTATGAAGTTCCTTTCGCCCCAAATTCTGATGCAAGTGGTTCGATTCTAATTTGTGAAAAATGTTTGAATCAGATTGAAAAGAAAGAAGAGTTAGAGAGCAAATATTGGGAAGGTTTTTTGTTGAGTTCTATGTGGAGTGAAGTTCCTGCTGTTCAGGTTGTTTCGTGGAGAATGCTAAATCGATTTAGAAACGAAAGTTGGGCTTCTGATGCGCTTGATATGATGTATCTTGACGAAGAAAATCAAGCGTGGGCCGAAAAAACCGGTGATCATACTGGAGAAGCTTCAGAACTGCACAAAGACTGTAACGGAAATATTTTGGTAAATGGAGATACCGTAACGCTTATCAAAGATTTAGACGTGAAAGGTTCTACCCTAAATGCCAAAATAGGAACTGCAGTTAGAAACATTCGCTTGGTTCACGACAATCACGAACAGATTGAAGGGAAAATCGAAGGACAATCCATTGTTATTTTGACCAAATTTGTTAAGAAACAATAATTTTAAGCACACACAATACGCATAGCAACCTGAATGTTTTTTACTATTCAGGTTTTTGTTTTGGCATTCATAGTTTAACATTCGTAGTTTTTGATGTACATTTGCCCTATGGAAAAAGAAAACATAATTTTCGGAATAAGAGCTGTTATTGAAGCAATCAATTCAGGAGTAGAAGTTGATAAAGTATTCATTCAGAAAGAAGCTCAAGGAAATTTGATGAAAGAACTTTTTGTTGCTCTTAAAAAGAATAACATCAGTTTTAATTACGTTCCTGTCGAAAAACTAAATCGATATACAGTTAATAATCATCAAGGAGTTGTTGCTACAATTGCTCCAATAAAGTTTTATTCGATAGAAAAATTACTTGAAGAGGTTACTGAAAAAACAGAGAAACCTTTATTTTTGGTTTTGGACGGAATTTCAGATGCACGGAATTTCGGAGCTATCATTCGTACAGCAGAATGTACGGGAGTAAACGGAATTATTATTTCTAAAACAGGAGCAGCTCCAGTTAATGGAGATACGGTTAAAACTTCTGCAGGAGCTGTTTTCAATATTCCGATTTGCAAGGTTGATCATGTAAAAGACGCTGTTTTTTATTTACAGTCTTCGGATATAGCTCTCGTGGCTGCAACCGAAAAAACAGAAGATACAATTTATGATATGGATTTCAACAGAGCAGTAGCTATCATAATGGGTTCAGAAGACAAAGGAATAAACCCATCTGTTTTGAAAATCGTAGATAATAAAGCAAAACTTCCTATGTTCGGAACGATTTCTTCGCTTAATGTTTCCGTTGCTTGTGGCGCATTTTTGTATGAAGCGATTAGACAGCGATTATAAACAAAAAACACCTTGATATTCAAGGTGTTTTTTGTTGGTTATATAATTTTATTCCGAAATAACTTTTAGAGCCACATTATCTATATAAAAAGCGTGGTGAATTCCGGTGAGGACTACTTTAAATCCGATGTGTGCATCTACAGGAAGAGTAACTGTAAAGTTTCTGGTACCTTCGGTAATTTCGATTTCTTTAGATATGGTTTTAAGAGTCGAAAGGTCTGAAGGATTTTCGATGCGATAAAGAACTAAAGTTGCCTTTGAGCCTTTGTTCAAGGCATCAAACGAAAGTGAATATTTTCCTGCTTTGACTTTTGGAGTAGAAAGCGTCATTTTCTCCTCCGGATTCATCATTGAGTAAAAAACGATTCTTCCTTCTTTGTGATATAACATCGCTTCACCTCCATCAACATGCCAGCATTTGTCAATAGCTGCCCAGTTATCGAAATTTTCATTAATATCCGAAACGGTTTTACATTGTGCCTGAGCTGTTAGTAAACCTCCTAAAACTAACATACTTCCTATAAAAACATTTTTCATTTTACTGTTAATTATAATTATTCTAAATAAAGGACAAAAGTAATCAAAATAATTTTAGATATCTGTTTAAATTTATTTTTTTAGGCACAGATTAAAATGATTTTTCTGTTATGTTTACACTAAAGAATCCGAAAAGTCCTTATAAAAGTTTTTTAGTCTGAAAGTTGTAAAGTCTTGTTTACCATTACAAACATTTGACTTTAAAACATTCGACATTATGACTTTAAAGATTTTTGACTTTCAGACTAAAAGAAGTAACTTTGTAGCTTATAACACAACTACACAATGATTCACTTTTTTGAAAACCAAAACCAAACGGTTTATGCTGTTAAAGCTATATCTGATTTATATCCAGAGACCATAACAAAACTTTGTTGGCTTTTCGGGAATGCCCGAAAAATCGAACAACAATCACTCGAAGGATTTTATGTAGGTCCTCGTGCAGCGATGGTTACTCCTTGGAGTACGAATGCAGTAGAGATTACTCAAAATATGAGTATAAGTATAGAAGGTATTATTCGGATCGAAGAGTTTTATAAGTCAGATGTAAACTTTACGGACTTCGACCCGATGCTTTTTCAAAAATATAACGGATTAGATCAATTTATTTTCAACATTAATGTCACTCCAGAACCTGTTTTGGAGATTGGAAATATTTCGGAATTCAATCAGCAAGAAGGATTGGCTTTAAATTCAGAAGAAGTAGAATATTTAGAGAACCTTTCTCAAGAATTAGGTCGAAAACTAACCGACTCTGAAGTGTTCGGATTTTCTCAAATCAACTCGGAGCACTGTCGTCATAAGATTTTTAATGGTACATTTATAATTGATGGTGAAGAAAAACCGAGTTCGCTTTTTAAGCTCATCAAAAAAACATCGCAAACTCATCCGAACGGAATTGTTTCAGCATATAGCGATAACGTAGCTTTTGTCCAAGGTCCTGTGGTGGAGCAATTCGCTCCCAAAATTGCCGACAAACCAGATTTTTTTGAAACCAAAGATTTTGAATCGGTGATTTCGCTTAAAGCAGAAACGCACAACTTCCCCACTACGGTTGAACCGTTTAACGGAGCTGCGACCGGTTCGGGAGGAGAGATCAGAGATCGTTTAGCAGGTGGACAAGGTTCGCTTCCACTAGCTGGGACTGCAGTTTATATGACTTCGTATTCTCGACTGGAAGAAAACCGTCCGTGGGAAAAGGCCATGGAAGAAAGAGATTGGTTGTACCAAACTCCGATGGATATTTTGATAAAAGCCTCTAACGGAGCGTCAGATTTCGGAAACAAATTCGGACAACCGCTTATTACAGGTTCGGTTTTGACGTTTGAACACGAAGAAGATGCTCGCAAACTTGGTTTCGATAAGGTAATTATGATGGCAGGCGGAATCGGATACGGAAAAAAAGATCAAGCCATCAAACAAAAACCTCAAGAAGGCGATAAAATTGTCATTCTCGGAGGTGAAAACTACCGCATCGGAATGGGTGGAGCAGCTGTTTCGAGTGCTGATACCGGAGCTTTCGGTTCGGGAATTGAGCTGAATGCTATTCAACGTTCGAATCCTGAAATGCAAAAACGTGTAGCCAATGCTATTAGAGCGATGGTAGAATCTGACGAAAACCCGATTGTTTCTATTCACGACCACGGAGCCGGAGGACATTTGAATTGTCTTTCGGAATTGGTAGAAGAAACCGGAGGGAAAATTGATTTAGATAAATTGCCTGTGGGTGATCCAACCCTTTCAGACAAAGAAATCATCGGTAACGAATCTCAAGAAAGAATGGGGCTTGTTATTAGTCAAAAAGATATAAACAAGCTAAAGGTAGTAGCAGAACGAGAGCGTGCTCCGATGTATGAAGTAGGAGAGGTTACTTCGGATAACCGCTTTTTATTCGAATCTAAAAGCAAATCTTCTAAACCAATGGATTTCGACCTTTCGGATATGTTCGGAAGCAGTCCGAAAACTATTATGGAAGATGTTACGGTTGAAGTAAACTATCAGGATTTGGAGTATTCACAAAGTGAAATTCCAAATTATCTGAACCAAGTTTTACAATTAGAAGCAGTAGCTTGTAAAGACTGGCTGACCAACAAAGTTGACAGATGTGTCGGAGGAAAAGTAGCCAAACAACAATGCGTGGGAGCTTTGCAACTGCCGCTCAACAACGTAGGTGTGATGGCTCTTGATTATAAAGGTAAAGAAGGTGTGGCAACAACCATCGGTCACTCACCACTTACCGCACTGATTGACCCTGTGGCAGGAAGTAGAAATGCCATTGCAGAGTCGCTTTCGAATATTGTTTTTGCTCCGCTGAAAGACGGATTAAAAAGTGTTTCGCTTTCGGCAAACTGGATGTGGGCTTGTAAAAACAAAGGCGAAGATGCAAGGTTATACGAAGCCGTAAAAGGTTGTTCGGATTTTGCTATCGAGCTCGGAATCAATATTCCGACCGGAAAAGATTCGCTTTCGATGAAGCAAAAATATCCGAATGACGAAGTGATTGCTCCGGGAACGGTGATTATTTCGGCTGCCGGAAATTGTAATGACATCACCAAAGTAGTCGAACCGGTTTTAAAGAAAAACGGAGGAAATATTTACTACATCAATCTTTCGCAAGACGATTTTAAATTAGGCGGTTCTTCGTTTGCTCAAATTCTGAATAAAATCGGAAGTGAAGCGCCGACAATCAAAGATGCGGATTTCTTTAAAAGAGCGTTTAACGTATTTCAAGATTTGATTAAATCGGATTTAATTGAGGCAGGTCACGATATCGGAAGTGGCGGACTCATTACAACGCTACTTGAAATGTGTTTTGCAGAGAATAATCTGGGAGCTGAATTCGATTTTTCCGCTTTAAGCGAAAAAGATACCGCTAAACTATTGTTTTCAGAAAATATCGGAATCGTTTTCCAAGCTCAAAAAGAAGTAGAAAGTATTTTAGAATCTAGCGGAATTGAATTCTTCAACATCGGAAAAGTAAACGAATCGAATACGCTTTCGATTCTTCATAACGAAGAAAATATGAATTTCAACATTTCGGAATTGCGTGATGTTTGGTACAAAACTTCGTATTTGTTGGATGCCAAACAAACTAAAAACAACAAAGCCAAAGAGCGTTACGAGAATTATAAAAATCAACCTTTAGAATATATTTTCCCATCGCATTTTACAGGAAAAAAACCTGCTATACCGAATGGAGCGAAACCTAAAGCAGCGATTCTTCGTGAAAAAGGAAGTAATTCCGAAAGAGAAATGGGCAATGCGATGTATTTGGCAGGATTTGACGTAAAAGACGTTCACATGACCGATTTGATTTCGGGTCGTGAAACTCTGGAAGACATTCAGTTTATCGGAGCTGTCGGAGGTTTCTCGAATTCGGATGTATTAGGCAGTGCCAAAGGTTGGGCTGGAGCTTTTATGTATAACGAAAAAGCTAATACTGCTTTGAAAAACTTCTTTAAACGCGAAGATACCTTGTCTGTTGGAATCTGTAATGGATGTCAGTTGTTTATGGAGCTGGAAGTCATCAATCCGGAGCACGGAATTCACGGAAAAATGCACCATAACGATTCCGGGAAGCACGAAAGCGGATTTACATCGGTAAAAGTTCAGAAGAACAATTCGGTGATGCTTTCATCTCTTGAAGGAACCACACTCGGTGTTTGGATTTCACACGGAGAAGGTAAATTCAAATTGCCTTTTGCGGAAGACCAATATAATATTGTAGCCAAATATGCTTACGAAGGTTATCCGGCTAATCCGAACGGTTCAGACTTCAATACAGCGATGCTATGTGATACAACCGGAAGACATTTAGTAATGATGCCTCATATCGAAAGAAGCACATTCCAATGGAACTGGGCTAATTATCCTGAAGGAAGAAAAGACGAAGTTTCTCCTTGGTTAGAAGCATTTATTAATGCCAGAAAGTGGATTGAGCAAAAGTAAATAAAGTAATTTAATTAGTTTAGCCCTATCGAAGTTCTAAACTTGGGTAGGGTATTTTTATCCCTATTGTTAACTTTTCTACACAATAAATTGTAAAAAGTGTTGAATTTCCACAACTTCTAATTAGGTTTGTTTTTAAGATAAAACAAATAAAACCCTCATAAACCCTAGTGTTTTATGAAGCTAAGCCTAATAAAGATGTTTTTTTAATATTTTAGGAGTATTTATTGCATATATCATATCATAATCAATTAAAATTAATGTTATGAAAAATGTATTTAAAATTTTCGGAATTGTATGTTTAGCTTTTTTAGCTTTCTCTTGTAGTAAAGATGACGATCCTGCTAACAATGATTTATTTGTAGGAACTTATGACGGAAGCATCAGTTATACGGACGGTGAAGAGAATATTAGTTCAGATGACGGAAGTGTAACCGTAGCAAAAGTTGGTAACAATTATAACTTTGCTTTCTCTAACGGAATCCCTAATATTACCGGAGTAGAGTTTGAAGAAGATGGTGATAACGGTTTAGTAAATATCGGTTGGGATGATACTCAATTGATTAGAATCGACGCTTCAACCTTACAGATTCTTTACATTAAAGATGGTGAGACTTGGACAGCTAATTGCGAGAGATAATTCAAATTGTAAACTTCTGTAAAAAAGCCTTGTTTTAAAACAAGGCTTTTTTTATGATATTTATTTAACAGATAATTCCGTAAACCTTCCCTTTTAATTTTTTTCCGGTAAAAGGAGAGTTTTTGGATTTAGAAAATATGTTTTCTTTTTCGGAGAAAGTGTATGTAAAGTCAGGATTAAAAAGGGTTAGTTCTGCTTTTTGTCCAATTTCAATAGGTTGATTTTTAATTCCAAAAATAGATTTCGGAAGTGTTAATTTTTCGATTATAATTTCTAAAGGAAGAATACTGTTTAAGGCTCCAAAAGCCGATTCAAGCCCGATAATTCCATCTGTAGCTTTATCAAATTCTAATTTTTTGTGTTCGATATCTAACGGATTATGGTCAGACGTAATCATATCAATTGTGCCGTTTTTAACAGCTTTGACAAGAGCTTGAGCGTCTTCTTTAGTTCTAATAGGAGGATTTACTTTGTAATTTGAATCGAATCCTTCCAACACCTCATCCGTAAAGAAAAGATTGTGAGTCGCAACGCTACAGGTTACGTTCAATCCTTTTGTTTTAGCTTCTTTGATGAGTTCAACCGATTTTTTGGTAGAGATAGTCGGAATGTGCATTTTTCCTCCTGTATATTCCAACAAAAGTAAGTTTCGAGCTATCTGTAAATCTTCCGACAGGTTTGGAATTCCTTTCATTCCGAGTTTTGTCGAGATTTCACCTTCGTTGGCAATTCCACTTCCTTTTATGTTTTTATCTTGCGAGAAAGCAATTACAAGTCCGTCAAAATCCTGAACATATTGCAGAGCAAGTTTTAGAACATTCGCATTTTCGATTGATTTTTTATAGTCTCCGAAAGCTACAGCTCCTGCATTTTTCATATCAAAAAGTTCTGCCAGATTATGCGTATCGCTGTTTTTGGTCATCGCTGCAATCGGATATAATTTTGTAGTGTGTCCGTTTGCTTTTTGTTTTACGAAGTTGATAAGAGCTTGATTGTCCAAAATCGGATTTGTATTCGGATTGAGCGCTACAGCCGTAAATCCTGATTTTGAAGCAGTGTCTAAACCGTTTTTGATGGTTTCACGTTCTTCAAAACCTGGTTCTCCAAAACTTACTGAACTATCAAACCAGCCTTCTGAAACATGAAGATTTTCATGCTCAATTATTTCAAAACCTTTTTCCGTTTTGATCGATTTTGCAATGTCAGTGATGATTCCTTTTTCAATTTTGATATCCACCACTTGATTGTGGTAGTTGCTTCGAGAATCAACAATTTTAGCTTTTTTTAGTATAATATTCATGTGTTGTTGTGTTGTAAAACTTAAGAAAGCCTATTTTATAAATTTTTGTATCAGTATTTCAATTATCAAAAATAATAAACCTAGCAAAACAAACCATTTCCAAATGTTGTTATCGGTTCTTTCGGATTGCAAATCACTAAATATTGATTCAATATTTTTTTGAGTAAAATCCGACAAAATCGAGCTGTTATCTTGTGTTAAATCTGATTCGGTTCGGTTGTAATTAAATCCGATATGTGTCAGTAATTCATCGTTTTTGTAAATTCCGAAGTTTCCAGCATTTTTTGGATATTCGTTAAAGTTCAACTGTACTTTTCGGTTGAATATCTGTTGAGACGGAATGAATTCTTCGGTTTGATTTTTTACTTTAAGGATTTCTTCTTTTGATAAATTTGCCTCTACAAAAAATGGATTTCCATCTGCAATAAATTGGCTTATAACTCCAGAGCTATTCTGATTTTGAGCCATATTATAAAAGCTCAACACCACCAAAGGAGAATTTTGAAAATTACTGTTTTGCTTGTTAATTGGTGCCGAAAAAAGATAAAGTGAACTGATGTCTTTTTTGATTTCCGTCAAAAAAACACTTCCGTCTTCATAAGACAAAATAGGAGGGAAGTTTCCTTTGATATCAAACGAATGATTTACACTTGGATACTGGAAATTTTCGGTTTTTCTTTCGAATACATTTCTAAAAACCGGATGTTCAAAAGTGATTTTCGTAACCATTTTCTTTTGGTTCTGAATAGGTTCGAAAACTATATTTCCAAATTGCGAAGCAAAGTTAGTCAGATTTTGAGCTGTTGTTTGTTCGGACGGAATTACAATGACATTTCCTCCGTTTTCGACAAAAGCTTTTAGGGTTACGATGAGTGATTGCGGAATCTCTTCCAATTCATTCAAAACTACCGTATGCTGACTTTCGATGGTATTATAATCTAATGTTTTCAGTTCAAAATTAGTAAGTTCAAAGTGATCTTCAGTATAAATTCTGGACAGGAATTTGTTTTTTGTTTCTGTTCCGATTACTGTAACTTTGGTTTTTTCAGGTTTTGAAATGCTGAAAAAATAATAATTGTCGTATTCCAAAGAATTGTCTTCAACCGATACATATCCGTTAAAATCTTCTTTCGGAATAGTAAAAATAATTTCGTTTTGATCTTCGGGAAGTAATGTTTTGGCCACTAATTCTTGTTGGTCATAAAGAGCTACCGATGTTTCGATTTTGTTTGCTCCGTATTCCGAAACTTTTACTTTTAATTCATAAAATTCGTCCAAAACCTGGTGAATGTACACACTGTCAACCGAAACATTATGAGTGTTTTCTGCTTTTGGAACCGAAAGAATAATATTGTAATCTTGGTCTAATGCCTGAAGATCTTGAGGTTTTAAGGATTTTCCGTCAGTGATGATTACGATGTCTTTTCCTTTGTTGGGTTTGAGCGTTTTGATTTTCGCCATTTCGTTTTCAATCGAAAAAGGCGTAGTGCTATAACCTAAATTTTGTAAATCTTTTTGAATCGAGCGAATATCGGTGTCGTAAAAAGAATTATCAGGGGTGAGTAGTGTGAAGTTTTGTTCTTCCGGAATGTTTTCCAAGAGCTCCTGAATCGAACGCTTGAGGAGTTCGCCTTGTTTTCCTTTGGCTTGCATCGAATACGAATTGTCCAAAACAACAAAGAGTTCGTTGTGTTTTCCTTGAACGTCTTTGGCTTTAAAGAACGGTTGAGCAAAAGCTAAAATGATAAAAGCGAGTAAAAGAAGCCTTGTACAAAGCAACAACCACTTTTTGAGTTGAAAGCTTTTTCGGGTTTTAATATCTAATTCTTTGAGGAATTTTACGTTGGTAAAGTACTCTTTCTGAAACTTACGTAACTGGAATAAGTGAACGATGATAGGGATTATCAGCAGAAAAAGAGAGTAAAGAATTTCCGGATATTTAAAATGCATCGTTTTTTAAGAAACAAAAATAAGGAATTTTAGAGAATAAAAGTTGTTTTTATGTTTTTTATCCAAATCTAACCATAGCGTTGAGCCTAACTAGCAATTCTTTTGCAAAATCATTTTTGAATTCTTTTTTGCGGTATTTCGTAATGGGTTGAATTCCCGTAATGATATTGGTGATGAATAATTCTTCTGCTTTTTGAAGTTCAAAAGGCGAGATTGGTTCTTCAATAACTTCGATTCCTTCTATTTTTTTGGCTATGGCAAGAATCTGTTTTCGCAGAATTCCGCCTATACAACCTTCTGAAAGAGGAGGAGTGATGAGTTTTTTGTCTATAAACATAAATAGGTTTCCGTTTAGCGCCTCAATTACATTTTTGGTATCGTTCACCAGCAAACAATTTTGCAGTCCATTCTCGTTGGCAAATATGCTTCCCGTTATGTTTATTGCTCGGTTTGTAGATTTTACGGAAGACAAAAGCTGTTTGGTAACATAAAAATCTTTGTATAAATCTACTTCATAAGGTTGGTCAACAATGGTATATAAAGTGTTTTCGAGTGGGAGAGCGTTTATGATATATCCAACTTCATTGGTTTGAGGTATATAAAAACCTTCAGCATCTCGGTAAACTGTGATTCGTACTCTATAACTCGGAACTTTGTCTTGTTGAGCAACAAGCGACAATACTTGTTGTTCTAAAAACTCCATGGTGAAATTCATTGGGATTTCCATGCGTAAAATTCGCATCGAAGACATAAGTCTGAAATAATGGTCTTCAAAAAACAGAATTTTGTTGTCTAAAACTTTTAGGGTTTCAAAAACCGCATCTCCAAACAAAAAAGCCCGATTGTTGTGCAATTGGTTAAGGCTTGAATCTATAATCGTTCCGTTGAAATTTATCATAAAAAAACACTCCGTTTTAATGGAGTGTAAAGGTATTGAATTAATAATTTTTTAAAAAATTAAGCAGAGCCTAAAACTTGTTTTAAATCTCCGATTTGTGTTTCCCAAAGTTGTTTTGCCTCTTCCACTTCATCTTCTTCAGCAAAGTCCGTAACTACTAGAGACACATCTTTTGTAAGTTCATCTTCTTGTATTCTGAATTCAAAATAGTAATCACTGTCGTTACCATCCTCATCCAACCAACGAAAACGAACCTTTTCGGATGATTTTTTGGTAGATATTTTTGCTTTTAGATTTTCGGAATCCCAAATAAATGTGAATATTTCTCCGCGTGAGTTCACATTGTCGGCAAACCACTCCGAAAGCCCGGAAGAGGTTGATATATACTGATATAATAGTTGTGGAGATACGGTTATGGGGAATTCTATCTCATATTTAACTTTTTCTGGCATATCCATATTAAATAATATTTCCCGAAATATATAGAATCTGAATCATAAAAAAAAATCATTTTGAAAAAAACTTTTATTTTTTATGTTGTTTAGTTTAAAAAATCGTTTTAAATTTGCAACCCGATTGAAGGTAAGACTTCTTACGAACAAAAGGCGAGGTAGCTCAGTCGGTTAGAGCGCAGGATTCATAACCCTGAGGTCACGGGTTCAACTCCCGTCTTCGCTACAGCAAAAGGCTCAAACACAATAAACAAAAGTGTTTGAGCCTTTTTTTTATAAATTCTTTTAAAAATGTTAATCGAATCTATTTTTTCTAAGATTTTAGGATATAGCTGTTCAACTGATTTATTTCGATTTTCTCTTCTTCCAACAACCATTGAATAACTTTTAAAACTTGATCTTGTTCGAGGTTCAGTTTTTGCTCCAATTCTCTAGACGAGTAAGGTTTTTCCGAAAGAATTTCTATTACTTTCACAGCCGTCTTTTGCACATCAAAATCCGATAGGTCATTGGAACTACAAACCGAACAAATTCCACACTTAGGAGGTTCTTTTTCTCCAAAATATTTTAGTAAAAAAACACTTTTACAGGTTTTGTGGTCTGTTGTATATTGAATGACCGAATTGAGTTGTGATGTTTTTAATTCGTTTTGGGTTTGAAGAAATTTTGCTATTCTATTAATGGTTTTTTCATCTTCCCGAATCTCGTTGAAAATTATCGAAGCATCATTGTTTTGAGCTCTATATAAAATGATTTCCATTTGATGCAACTTCTCCAAAAGAGCTAAAACTTTTTGATCAGAAGTTTGTGTTTTTTTAGCAATAGAAATTGTATTTATTGAAGTTTCAATGTCAAATACTCCGGTATAAGTCCGTAAAATGGTTGAAATTATTTCTTCATCGTTCGGATTCAGACTCATATATCGAATCACTTCTTTAGCTGAAATAATAAACTGCAAGCTCACTTTTTTGGAAAATTCCTGCGAAAGCGAAATAATACTTTGCCTGTCCAAAAACGTAAGAGCATTATACGTTTTCATGATCGGAAGATTATACTTTGTGCAAAATAGATTAAAGCTGAAATCAAAGCGCTCTTCCGGAAGTTCTCCATAAGCAATCTGAAAATAATTAAAGAGTTTGATATAAACATTCGTCAAAAAAGCTTTATCCGGAAGAACCTCCAAAAATTGCTGTTTGGCTCTTAATACATCATTTTGGTTTACAAGCATAACAGCTTGAGCATATTCTCCGTTTCGCCCAGCACGACCTGCTTCCTGATAATAGCTTTCAAGATTTTCCGGAAGTTGTATATGTATGATATTCTGAACATTAGCCTTGTCGATTCCCATCCCAAACGCATTGGTAGCCACAATCACTTGTGCTCTTTCGTTCATCCATAACCCCATGTTTTTTTCTTTTTCAGAAAGGGATAATCCTCCATGGAAAAAAGTAGCACGAATTCCAACAGTGTTCAGGTTGTTTGATACATCAAGGCAAGCTCGTCGGTTTCGTACATAAATAATAGATGGATTTGGTTTTTCTTTCAGGATTTTTTCGACTTGATAGAATTTATCCTGGCTTTCAACAACCTTATAGGCTAAATTTGTTCTTTCAAAAGAAGATTGAAAAATATTTACATTTTTTAGGTTTAATTGCTCGATAACATCTTCTTTTACTTGTTGGGTAGCAGAAGCTGTAAGTGCCAGAAACGGAACCTTTGGGAGTAAGGTTCGCAAATTTTTGATATTCAGATAAGCAGGTCGAAAATCATGTCCCCATTGAGAAACACAGTGTGCCTCATCAATAGCAATCAGATTTATCGGAAGCGCAGTAACCCGATTCAAAATCCATTCCTGTTGCAATCTTTCGGGAGCCAAGTAAAGGAATTTATAATTTCCGTAAAGTGCATTATCTAGCAAATCAGAAACCTCGTTAGTGCTTAAATTACCCATAATGGCCATAGCTTTTATGTCCTTTTTTTGCAGGTTCTGTACCTGATCCCTCATCAGTGCGATAAGTGGAGAAATTACCAAACACAAACCGTCCTTGGCCAAAGCGGGAATCTGAAAACAAAGTGATTTTCCTCCTCCTGTAGGCATCAATCCGAACGTGTCATTGCCTTCCAAAACCGAATTGATAATTGGCTCTTGAAGACCTCTGAAGTTATCGAACTTGAAGTGTTTTTTTAAAATTTCAAGAGGCTGTTGCATTAGCTTTCCATTTACAGAATATAGAACATTAAGCCTAAATTAAAAGAAGTAAGTTCAATGGGCTCTCCGTTGATATAAGCTTTTTCAAAAATCGGATTCAGACTGTAATTTGCATAAAAAGTGATGTTTCCGTGTCCGACAGAAAGATAAACTCCATAGCGGAATTTATTAAAATCGGGATTATTTCTCACGGTTTCGGATGGAAAATTTCCTGTTATCTTAGAGCGGCTAAATGTCAGATAACTTACTTTAAAACCGGAGTAAACCCTCCAGAATTTTGTGTTTTTCGGAGTAGATGTTCTCCATCTAAATTCAATCGGAACCTCTATAAAATGCAAGGATAATTTGCTTCGGTCAAAATCCTCTGCTATTTCATAAACAATATCGTTATTGATCTTTGAAATATGGAGATTGGTTCTGTAGTTGCTGAACGAATACCCTGCCCCGATAGCAAGAGCTACATTTCTGTTTTTGTTGAGTGGGATATCTCTTAAAAAACCCATGTGAAAACCAGCCGAAAACGCATTTTGAGAAATACCTTCGGTTCTGTTTTGTAATAAATTATAGGTTATTCCAAAATAAAATTGATCTTCGCGATAATACAAATCGTTTGATTTGATAAGTGTGTCATTGTCTTTTTTCGTGATTTCAAACTCACGCATATTAATAGTGTCCTTTTTGATTGGGCTGTGGTGGTATAATTCTTCTTGATCAGGAACCTGAGAAAATCCTGGAAAAGAAATTAAAATAAATAAAAAAGACAGAAATAATCGCATTTCGTGTATATATATAGCAAATATATGCAAATATATTAGATTTCAGAAGTAGATGCAATCCGTAAAGAATAATTATTGAAGACATCTCTTTCTCTATACGATTCATCTATAATTATTGACAAAAAGGCACGATAAATCATCGGTTATCAAAAAAATCTATATATTTATATTCAAAATCATGTAAGGTATGTTAGTAAAGGTTTTTGGCAGTGCTGTTTTTGGAGTTGACGCAACAACTATTACCATAGAGGTTAATATAGATAAAGGAATTGGATATCATTTGGTCGGGTTGCCTGACAATGCTATAAGAGAAAGTAATTATCGTATTGCTGCTGCCCTCAAAAATATTGGTTATGAACTCCCGGGCAAGAAGATAATTGTTAATATGGCTCCTGCTGACATGCGAAAAGAAGGGTCAGCTTATGATCTTAGTTTGGCTATTGGAATTTTGGCAGCGTCTTCTCAAATAAAAAAAGATAAAGTAGCAGATTATTTAATTATGGGAGAATTATCACTTGATGGAACACTTCAACCCATAAAAGGAGCTTTACCTATTGCTATCAAAGCTCGTGAGGAAGGATTCAAAGGCTTTTTTCTTCCGAAACAAAATGTGAATGAAGCAGCTGTAGTGAGTAATTTAGACGTTTACGGAGTAGAAAGCATCAAAGAAGTGATTGATTTTTTTGAAGGTAATTCTGAATTGGAACCTACTACTATAAATACGCGTGAAGAATTTATGAAAACGTCTGATTTCCCTGAATTTGATTTTTCTGATGTAAAAGGACAAGAAAGCATTAAGCGATGTATGGAAATAGCAGCTGCCGGAGGACATAATATTATTTTGATAGGACCTCCTGGAGCGGGAAAAACAATGCTTGCCAAGCGCCTTCCGGGAATTCTTCCTCCGATGACCTTGCAAGAGGCTTTAGAAACCACAAAAATTCATAGTGTAGCAGGCAAAATCAAAGAAACTGGACTTATGAGTCAGCGGCCGTTTAGGAATCCACATCACTCGGCTTCAGCTGTATCGCTTGTGGGAGGTGGAAGTTATCCTCAACCCGGAGAAATTTCATTGGCTCATAATGGAGTTTTGTTTTTAGACGAATTGCCTGAATTTGAGAGGAAAGTTCTTGAGGTATTACGTCAGCCTCTCGAAGATCGAGAAGTTACAATATCGCGTGCAAAATTCACCATTACTTATCCGTCTTCGTTTATGTTGGTAGCCAGCATGAACCCGAGTCCGAGTGGTTATTTTAATGATGGAACACATGCTGTTTCTCCTATCGAAATGCAACGATATATGGGTAAGATTTCAGGACCTCTTTTGGATAGGATTGATATTCATATTGAGGTAACCCCCGTTCCGTTTGAAAAATTATCCGATACTGAAAAACCGGAATCAAGCTCTGAAATACGAAAAAGAGTAATCAATGCAAGAGATATTCAGACCAAACGATTCGAAAACATGGAGAACCTTCACTACAATGCACAGATGAATACCAAGCAAATTAGGGAATATTGTGTTTTAGACGCACCATCACAAGAACTTCTGAAGCAGGCTATGGAAAGACTTGGACTTTCGGCACGAGCTTATGACAGAATCCTGAAAGTAGCCCGAACCATTGCAGATCTTGAAGCTTCCGAAAATATTGTTTCGTATCATATTTCCGAAGCCATTCAGTACAGAAGCTTGGACAGAGAAGGATGGCTTGGATAATTTTAATTATAATGACGGCAGAACGATAAACTTTACACCCTATAATTTACAAATTTTACTTCCTAGAATGTTATTATCCAAATTTTCAGATTTTTTAATAGAAGCAGGGACAGATGAAGCCGGAAGAGGTTGTTTGTCTGGTCCTGTAACGGCAGCTGCAGTTATTCTTCCCGATGATTTTAAGTCTGAGTTGCTTACCGATTCCAAACAATTAACCGAAAAGCAACGAAAATATTTGCGTCCTTATATTGAAGATAAGGCAGTTTCGTTTGAGGTTGTGCATTTAGATCCTGACGTGATTGACAAAATTAATATTCTGAATGCTTCGATACAAGCTATGCAACAATGTGTGCTTCAGCTCAATCCCAAACCCGATTATCTGATTGTTGACGGAAACCGGTTTAAGCCACTTTCAGATATTCCGTATAGCACTATTGTTAAGGGAGATAGCAAGTATTTAAGTATTGCAGCTGCTTCGGTTTTGGCGAAAACCTACCGCGATGATTTTATGGAACGTATTCACGAAGAATTCCCGATGTATAACTGGAAAAAGAACAAAGGATACCCAACTACTGAACATCGGGATGCTATTAGAATATTCGGCTCAACTGTTTATCATCGAAAAAGTTTCAAACTGCTTCCCGAACAATTGAAATTGAAACTCTAACAAAAATAAAAATCCGTACTTTTGCACCTCTTACAAAAATATACAACTAATGAAACTAGGTAAACTAATCGTGTTTTCAGCTCCGTCAGGTTCGGGGAAAACTACCATAGTAAGACACCTCTTAGAACAAGAAGAATTGAATTTGGCTTTTTCGGTTTCGGCTGCCTCAAGAGATCCGAGACCTCATGAAATAAATGGAGAAGACTACCATTTTATGAGCATCCAAGATTTCAAAAACCATATAAAAGCAGATGATTTTTTAGAATGGGAAGAAGTATATCGAGATAGTTTTTACGGAACATTGAAAAGTGAGGTCGAAAGACTTTGGAGCCAGGGAAAACACGTGATTTTTGATATTGATGTTTCGGGAGGACTTCGGATTAAAAAGAAATTTCCTGAACAAACATTAGCTATTTTTGTAAAACCACCGAGTATTGACGAGCTTAAAATTCGTCTAAAAAAACGTTCGACAGAGTCGGACAACAAAATTAATATGCGAATTGCAAAGGCTTCAGCCGAATTAGCAACGGCTCCACAATTTGATGTAATTGTGAAAAATCACGATTTAGAAACAGCCAAAAAAGAGTCATACGAATTAGTGAGTAATTTTATTGAAAAAGACTAAAATAATCACGTTGCATCGCACTAATTTTTAGAATAAGAAAGATGAAAATTGGACTGTATTTCGGAACTTTTAACCCTATCCACATAGGACACCTCATTATAGCCAATCATTTGGTTGAGTTTTCTGATCTGGACGAGGTTTGGCTGGTGGTCACCCCTCATAACCCACACAAACCTAAGAATACGTTGCTCAATGATTATCACAGACTCGAAATGGTTCGTTTAGCAACTGAAAATTATCCGAAGTTAAAGCCGTCAAATATTGAGTTTAATCTTTCTCAACCCAATTATACAGTAGATACGCTTATTCATTTGGAAGAAAAATATCCGAAACACGAATTTTCTTTGATTATGGGGGAAGACAATTTAAATTCGTTTCATAAATGGAAAAATTATAATGTAATCCTTGAAAGACATACTATTTATGTTTATCCGAGACTTACAAATAACAGTGCTGAAATCCAATTGATAAATCACCCGAAAGTTCATAGAATAGAAGCTCCTATTGTTGAAATATCTTCTACTTTTATCCGAAACGGAATCAAAGCAAAGAAAAATATAAAACCTATGCTCCCTGAAAAAGTTTGGGAATATATTGATAAAGGATTGTTTTATATTTAGTTTTTTTATTTTTTTACGTCTAAAGCATCACGGAGTGTGTTGCCAACCATCATAAAGCTCAAAGTTAAAAGCAGAATAGCACTACCGGGAATTAGCGCTAAATAGGGTTTCCCCAAGATAATATCGCTATAACTGTCTTTAATCATTCCTCCCCAGCTTGGAGTTGGCGGTTGAGCTCCCAATCCGAGAAATGAAAGTCCGCTTTCGACCAAAATAGCAGAAGCAAAATTAGCAGCCGAGATTACGATTATTGGAGCAATTACTGAGGGCAGGATGTGTTTAATCAATATTCTCGAATGAGAATACCCGAGTGCTTTTGCAGCAGTTATGTGCTGAGACTGCTTGGTGCTTATAATTTGTCCTCGGACCACCCGAGCTACTTCAACCCACATCGTAAGTCCAACGGCTATGAATACCTGCCAAAATCCTTTTCCGAGTGCAAGAGTTATGGCAATTACCATGAGTAAGGTCGGAATTGACCATACTATATTGATGAGCCACATTACCACAGCATCTGTTTTTCCTCCGAAGTATCCAGCAATACTTCCGAAAAACAAACCCACAACCAATGAAATAAAAACAGCAACAAATCCGATAGAAAGTGAGATTCTTGACCCAACAATCATCCGACTTAAGTAATCCCTACCTGATTTATCCGTACCGAGATAAAATTTTTGATTTTTGATATATTGACTTGCTACTTCCTTAATGTTTTTTTGGTTCGGAAAATCTACAAGTGAAACTTCTTTTTCAATTGCTACATCTGAATCGGGGCTATATGGAACATAAATAATCTTGTTGTTTTGTATTTCGTAACTTTGAATGGGATAGTTGTAAAAACGATTTTTTTGTCCAAAAAAATATTCCGAAAATTTGAATTCGGGAGCACTTTGAATAGGAACTTTAAGTATCATCACTTCAAAACCAGGTTGTTTCGATTTAATGGATAAATCGCCCCAATTGGCATTTTCGGTTTTGTCCGGAGCTATGACATAAGCCAAAAGAGATATTAATATCATTGCGAATATATAACACAAACAAATTACTCCTAATTTATTCTTTTTGAACTTTTTATAAGGAGTACTTTTTATAAATGCTTTGATTTTATTCATAATAATACTTAGGAAATCTGTTTTGAATGTAATTCAAAACTTACCCAACAACCACCAAATGATGATAAAAACTACTATAGTTCCTATACAACCTCCACCGAGCTTTTTGGCTCCATATCCTGCAATAAGCGCTTTGATTAATTTATTCATAGGTTTTGATTTAAAAGTTTAGGTAAAGTTATTAAAATCTATCAGATACGGAAAAATTATTTTTCAATCCGTAATATATCCTATTCAGATAAAAAAAAGAAGCTGCCCTAGAGCAGCTTCTTACATCTTATGTTAAAACTTGTTATTTCTTAACTACCTTAAAGGTTTTGTTAACTCCTTCGATAGTTACGCTTAGTACATAATTACCTGCAGGTAATCCGGTCATATCTATTTGAGTATTGCCCGATTGAACAGACAGATTCAATTGTTGCCCTAACATATTATAGACAACTACTTCATCAATTTCTGTATTGGCTCTCAAATACAATAACTCTCCTACAGGGTTCGGGTAATATGCAAATCCGAAACTATTAAAGTCTGGAGTGCTGTTTACACCTCCCTGAACCTGCAACGTAAAATCCATAGCCTCTCCTGTGTGAATTTCTCCACAAGCAGGCGGTACAGAAGTTGCTCCCTGTTGAGCTCTTACTCTCATTCGGTAGTTTCCGTTAACAGCATCAGCTGGAATAGAGATGGTTCCTGATTTGTTGCTATTCCCATTAGCTAAGAAGAACTCTTCTTCATCTTCTTCAAAAATAAAGTTGTTGTTCCAGTCAATCCATATTCTCAATCCACTAGCACCTCCAATATAGTTTGAAGTAAAATCAAACGCTATCCCTGCATCCTGAACAATAACCATGTTGGTGTTATTTACATAACCTACTCCTACGGCTGGCCCTGGATTCGAGTACATTACATTGGTTTGGGCTCCAGTAGTATTAAACTGCGTAAAGTAATACACCAAATCAGAATAAGGGAGACAATGCCCTGAGTTAAATCTGAATGGACCTACCCATGCTCCGAAATCATCTTCATCATCCGTACTACAATCTCTACGAACGTAGAACTCATAAGGAATTGAAGAATCTAATCCTGATAAAGTGTAACTGTTTGTAGTTATATCTGAAA
>Ga0209075_1000658_pt1 | contig 33624 bp, 27 predicted proteins | sample Stecom2011_FD_187523 | JGI IMG/M metagenome (GOLD analysis project Ga0209075, IMG submission 187523) | Agricultural soil microbial communities from Utah to study Nitrogen management - Steer compost 2011 (SPAdes) (version 2) | ecosystem: Environmental > Terrestrial > Soil > Agricultural land...
TATAATCTTAATATTATATCTCTTGTACTTGCTTGTCAAAAAAAAATGTATGTAAATTTTTTAAAGATCGCTTATCGTTTCGCTTATCAGGTGGTGTTCCTTTCAAAAGCGGGTGCAAAGATATGGAGAGTTTATTTACCATCCAAACATATTTGCAATTAATTTTCAAAAAAACTTCACTTTTTTTCCTCTCTGAGCACAAAGATATGATATTCACGTAAATAACGAAAAAAGAAAAATTCGACTTTTTTTGACCAATTTGGTCAGTAAGGTCTAAACTCCAAAAAAATGATTCTAACACGTCTGTTCAAAACTGATGCTTTTCATCATAAACGAGCAGAAATTGCCTATAAGAAAATCATATTTTATGTGTAACTTGCGCCCGATTTAACAAACCAATTTTTCTCAACAACAAACTAAATTTTCAATGAAGGGTATTATACTTATCTTAAAAAGATTTTTACCACCATATAAGAAACATCTGTTTCTTGCATTTTTCTTTAATATTCTAACCGCAATACTGAATGTATTTTCTCTTGCCACAATAATTCCTATTCTTCAGGTATTATTTAAAGTGAATAAACAAACATTTGAGTTTATACCCTGGAAAGGTACCGAATATTCAATAATCGATATAACTCTTAATAATGTGAACTGGTATATAACCCAGCTGATCGAAACAAATGGTAGCAGCTATACATTAATGTTGCTTGCTGTCACATTAATAATAATGACACTTTTTAAAACAGCTTCAGCATATCTGGGTTCCTATTTTATAATACCAATAAGAACAGGTGTGGTAAAAGACATCAGAAACAACATTAATGATAAGATTCTTTCGTTGCCTCTGGCTTTTTTCTCAGAAGAGAGAAAGGGTGATATTCTGTCAAGAATTTCGGGTGATGTCAATGAAGTAGAGAATTCAGTAATGAGTTCACTTGATATGTTATTCAAAAACCCAATATTAATACTAATATATCTTACCACGATGACAGTATTAAGTTGGCAGCTGACTCTTTTTGTACTTTTGGTTCTTCCGATAATGGGTTTTATAATGGGACGTGTAGGAAGAACCCTTAAAAGAACCTCTTTCGAGGCACAAAACAAATGGGGAGAACTAATGTCACAGGTAGAAGAGACTTTAAGTGGACTCAGAGTAATAAAGGCATTTGTTGCGGAAAATAAAATCTCTAAAAGATTTCACAACGGCAGTAATGAATTCAGGAGGATGTCAAACAGAATCTCACGAAGACAGCAGCTGGCACACCCAATGAGTGAGCTTTTGGGCACCATAACAATTGCAATTGTACTTTGGTTTGGAGGATCTCTGATATTAGGGAATAATAGTGCAATAGATGCAGCAACATTTATTTATTACCTCACAATATTTTATAGTATAATAAATCCAGCTAAAGAATTTTCTAAATCAGCATATGCTGTTCAGCGTGGATTAGCCTCAATGGAAAGGATTGATAAGATTTTAGATGCAAAAAATCCTATTACAGATCCTGAAAAGCCTGTAGATATAAACTTCAATTCAAAAATTGAGTATAAAGGTGTTTGGTTTAAATATATTAATGATTGGGTTATTAAAGGAGTGAACCTCACAATAGAAAAAGGTAAAACTATAGCCCTTGTTGGTCAGTCCGGATCAGGAAAATCAACATTAGCAGATCTTCTTCCCAGATTCTACGATATTCAGGAAGGTGGTATATATATTGATGGAGTAGATATAAGAGACGTGAAAATTCATGAACTAAGATCCCTAATGGGAAATGTTAATCAAGATCCTATTCTATTTAATGATACTATATATAATAATATAGCTTTTGGAATGAAAGATGTATCTGAAAGCAGAGTAATTGAAGCTGCAAAAATTGCAAATGCACATGAGTTCATAATGGCCACCGAAGATGGATACAACACAAATATTGGTGACAGGGGTGGAAAACTTTCCGGTGGTCAAAGACAAAGAATTAGTATTGCCAGAGCAATTCTGAAGAACCCTGAAATACTAATCTTTGATGAAGCTACTTCTGCATTGGATACTGACTCCGAACGTCTGGTACAGGAAGCTCTTGATAAACTTATGAAGGATCGTACTACTATTATTATTGCTCACCGCCTATCTACTATTAGAAATGCAGATACCATTTATGTGATGAAAGATGGCGAAATAGTAGAACAGGGCAAGCATGACTCCCTATACAAACTAGGTGGATACTACACTAAACTTTGTGATATGCAAGGAGAATTATAGAGTTTCTTTAGAAACCTTCTCCAAAACTCTGTCTACTGCTTCAAACGGTGAATTTATGCTCTGAAACTCAGGAACAATCTCCTTCATTTTTCTAACGGTTCTCATATCATCATATTCATATGAAACCTTGATTAACGAATCAATCATTCGAGAAATTTCGTCATACTCATATTCACGAACGTTTGCAATCATTATTTTTTCATGATGTGTAGGCTTAGTATATTCAGCATGGTTCAAAAGCTCTTCATAAAGCTTCTCTCCATTACGCAAGCCTGTAAATTCAATTTTGATATTTTTTGAGCCTGACAGACGAATCATTCTCTTTGCAAGATCAAGAATCTTAACTGGTTTACCCATATCAAAAATAAATATCTCTCCACCCTTTCCCATTGCTCCTGCTTCAAGCACTAACTGGCATGCTTCAGGAATAGTCATAAAATACCTTATAATTTCCGGGTGGGTTACGGTAACAGGTCCCCCATGTTTTATCTGATCCTTGAAAAGAGGTATAACCGAACCATTTGATCCTAACACATTTCCAAAACGTGTAGTAATAAATTGCGTGGATTTTTCTCCACTCTTTTCTATTTTTTTTGCTAGTGACTGAACATATATTTCACAGATCCTTTTTGAACAGCCCATCACATTAGATGGATTAACTGCTTTATCTGTAGAAACCATTACAAACTTATTAGCGTTATATTTCACAGACAGGTCAGCAACAATTTTTGTTCCCAAAACATTTGTTTGTATCGCTTCAGACACATTCACCTCCATCATTGGGACATGTTTGTAAGCAGCTGCATGAAAAATATATTGAGGTCTGGTCTTCGAAAATATCTTATCCATTCTCGAATGGTTGCTTACATTTGCAACCAATATTTCTGTTCTCAGATCTCTCCATTTTTCTTTTAACTCAAGCTTCAGATTGTGCAGAGGTGTTTCAGCCTGGTCAATTAAAATAATACTGTTTGGATTAAAAGAAGCAACCTGCCTAACAATCTCGCTACCAATTGAACCTCCTGCGCCGGTTACCATTACCCTTTTGCCTTCGATATTTGAGGCAATCTCTATCATATTAATCCTAATAGGATCACGTGGTAACAAATCCTCAATTTGTATATCCTTTAATTGTTCCTTGCTCTTCAACGAACCGTTCCATTCGTTAATAGGTACTGTTGTTAACAGAGAGATGTCATGATCCACAAAGTTTGCAAGTAATGCCGAATTCTTTATCTCCTCCATTTTTTGAGGAGACACAATAATAGTATGTACATTCTTACTTACTAAAATCCTGAAAATATCCTGATTATTCTCATAAATAGTAACACCCATGAGTTCCTTCCCTATCATATGGCTTTCATCAGATATAAAACCCAGCACACGATAGTTAAATTCATTATTACCCTTGATAGCTTTAGCAACACTTATACCGGCTTCTTTTGTTCCATATATGAATACATTTACAGGCTTCATATCACTACCGGTAATGGTTTCATAAACCTCTTTAACCAATATACGTGAGAATATCATTAAAAATGTATTCAGGAAATATATTGATATATATGTAAGATTGTCAAGATGAAACAGAGGATTTGATTTCCTTATAATAACTATAGCAATAAAAGTCAATACATATCCTAATACAAGTGCATAAACTATCCTCAATAAATCTGTAAAAGAAGAGAACCTTAAAATACCACTAAATGTACGTAAGGAAACAAAAGATATAATATTGAAGATAATTAAGAATAACCCAACTGTTGTTCCGTCACTTCTTATTTCGGCTGTAAGCCCATCGAATCCATACCTTACTAAATACATAAACAGGCATGAAAAAACAATCATCAGAATATCAAGTGCCAAAATTGCTGTTCTGGAAAGGACTCTGCGTGATAGGTAGTTCTGTATAAACTTACTCATAAAGATTATTTTTATAAATCAGTAACTCGATTGGAATGCAAAGGTAAAAGTTTTTTTATTTAAACTGCTCATTTAAAATATTTACCTTTTTAGTCATACCGGTTTCAATAAGTTCAATACCTTTGTTTAAAAGCGGATCTTCCCTGTAATAAGCAGCCCAGAAAGCCTCTTCGCCAAAAAAGTTTCTAATTATATATGCATATAAATTAGTCTCAAATAATTCACCCGACTCCTGAATATAGTAGGGTCTGCGTCTGATACCATTATTATCAGCGTAACTAACCAGGTTTAATAAAAGTGGTTGCTGTCTAAGATATCTGTATAGCTCCTGCCATGTACTGAAAGTGCTAAGCCTTTCTCTGTTCATATCAGAATAGACCATAGCATACTCTTCATCTAAACGCCTGTTTACAACACTATTATAGTATGAATTGTAACCTGTAGTATCCCTTGGAATAAATATATCAGGCATAATTCCATCACCACCGTAAACGGTTCTTCCACCTAAAGTTTCGTAAGGGATAAGATTATTCAAAGTGTCAATATTCACATAGTCTCCTTGAATATAACGGTTTATGGCATCCATCTCATACTCATCATATCTTCCCTTTTCATATGTCCTTTGAATCGATCTTCCCGATGCTGTATAATATCTCGCTACAGTTAGTCTGACAGCTGATCCGTCAGGAAAATTTCTCTGACTTTGTACAAGTCCTTTTCCAAACGAACGTCTTCCAATCACCAATCCCCTGTCATGATCCTGAATTGCTCCTGCAAATATTTCACTCGCTGAAGCACTCAATTCATCGATTAATACTACAACATCATCATTTTTGCATGTGCCCGAACCATTTGCATAGTTGTCTGTACGCGGAAAATTTCTACCTTCTGTATATACAATGAGATCACCTTTCTGCAAAAACTCGTTCACCATTGCCACAACAACTTCAAGTGACCCCCCAGCATTACCTCTGAGGTCAATTATAAACGAATTGGCGCCCATACTTTTCAACTTGGATATTGCAGATATAAATTCACTAAATGTGTTAAACCCGAAATTAACACCAAGTTTTATATAACCTATTTCATCAGACAGCATAAATGCAGCATTAACACTCTTAACAGGTATCTCGCCACGGGTTACAGTTATATTTTCTATAAAATCATTCCCGGCTCTCTTTATACCCAGCTTCACTTCTGTCCCTCTTTCCCCGCGCAATACTTTCAGAACCTGCTCATTACGAATTTTCTTACCTGCAACAACAGAATCATCAACTGCAACAATCCTGTCCCAGGGCATTATTCCGGCTGCTTCAGAAGGACCACCGGGTACAATACTGGTTACAACTATAGTATCTCTAAGTACATAAAAGCTAACACCAATACCAGAAAAATGACCTTCCAAAGACTCATTTACCCTTTTCATATCTGCTGCCGAGATATATTCAGAGTGTGGGTCTAGTTCCTGAATAATATTAGGCAAGGCATCCTCAACAAGTTGATAAGTGTTCACTGTATCCACATAAGATTCATGTATATAGTTTAATACAGCATCTAACTTACCGGAACCAACAAGATTTCCGGGAGTATTGAAGATGCTGAACTTACTCCCTATAAACAGACCAATTGCTATTCCAATTGAAATCCATAGAGGCAACCATATTCCTTTTCTTCTTTCTGTACCCATTTAATACTTTTATCTTTTTATCCGTTCAGCTCTACATTTACGAGTTCAATACCTGCTCTTCTCAATAGATCGACTCCATCACTTAACCTGTATGCATCAGCATATACAACTCTGTTTATTCCTGCCTGGATAATCAGTTTTGCACACTCTATACATGGAGAAGATGTAACATACAGAGTTGCATCTTTGCTGCTATTGTTAGAACAGGCCACTTTTGTTATTGCATTAGCTTCAGCATGTAAAACATATGGTTTTGTTTTATTGTCCTCGTCTTCGCAAATGTTCTCAAATCCGGATGGAGTACCATTGTAACCATCTGAGATTATCATTTTGTCTTTAACTAATAATGCTCCGACTTTTCTACGTTTACAGTATGAATTTTCAGACCAGATATAGGCCATTCGCATATATCTTTTATCAAGCAGCTCCTGTTTATTTTCGCTTTCTATCATTATTGTATTATACGGCTTTAAGACTCATGTCCAAACTTTTGACAGAATGTGTTAAAGCTCCTACGGAGACATAATCAACACCTGTAACAGCATAGTCCCTAATAGTTTCAAATGTAATTCCTCCTGACGATTCAAGCTCTACTCTTCCATTAACAATATCTACAGCCTTACGAGTATCTTCAACTGTAAAATTATCCAACATTATCCTGTCGACACCTCCAACATTCAGAGCTTCGTTGAGTTCGTCAAAATTTCTTACTTCTATCTCAATTTTTAGATCTTTGTTCTTTTCTTTGAGATATTGTTTCGCTCTGGTAATTGCATTCTTTATGCCTCCGGCGAAATCAACATGGTTATCTTTTAAAAGGATCATGTCGAAGAGACCAATCCTGTGGTTTTCTCCTCCTCCAATTTTCACTGCCTGCTTTTCCAGCATCCTCAAACCGGGGGTGGTTTTTCTTGTATCAAGTACTTTTGTTTTAGTCCCTTCCAGCAATTTCACATATTTATTAGTAATTGTGGCAATCCCACTCATTCTTTGCATTAGGTTCAAGACCAATCTCTCAGTTTGCAGCAGCGACTGCACTTTACCTGTTACAACGAAAGCTACATCGCCAGGCTTAACCTGAGCCCCATCCTCTATAAAAACCTCAACTTTTAATTCGGGGTCAAATTTATGAAAGACATCTTTTGCTACATCTACCCCTGCAAGAATACCTTCTTCTTTTATTAACAACTTTGAACTGCCAACTTCCGACGCGGGTATGCTGCATAATGTTGTATGATCACCATCACCGATATCTTCAGCAAAAGCCAGTTCCAATAAGCTATTAATTAAATTTTCTACTTCCATCACCTAAAGGGTTCTATTAGTTATGGGTATTTCACATTAAACATCCAAATACCCTTATTGTTATAAATTTCCTAAAATATTTCGCACAAAAATACAAAATAATCGGCTACTTTTGTAACTAAACTGTGGTTTTTAATTGTTTAGGGATAATATTAGTATGAAAATAGCTCTACTTTCTATAGGAAAAACTGATAACAGACTTTTTAAAGAAATTATTGATGAGTATGTTAAAAGGTTGAATTACTATATCCCTTTTGAAGACATTTATATCCCTGATATAAAGAACAGAAAAAGTATTTCTGAAGTTGAGCAGAAAAATCTTGAAGGTGATAAACTTATAAAAGCACTGGAACTAACCGATTACATTGTTTTACTGGACGACAAAGGAAAAAAATTCAATTCATCCGGTTTTGCAAATTATATCGAAAAGAAAATGTACACAGTTCCTAAACGATTGGTTTTTATAATTGGCGGTCCATACGGCTTTTCCAAGAGTGTTTACAATATAGCCAATGAAAAGATATCGCTCTCAGAAATGACTTTCACTCATCAAATGGTTAGAATGATATTTACTGAACAGCTCTACAGGGCAATGACTATTATAAATAATGAGCCATATCATCATGAATAAAGCAGTTTTTTACATTTTTCTTTTCTTGCTGACAGGCAACTTATACTCTCAGGAAATTATTGGAAGTTGGACTGGCAGCCTAAAAATTCAGGAAACTTCACTACGTCTTGTGTTTAATGTTTCTATGAAAGATTCTGTACTCATTTCCACTTTTGATAGCCCCGACCAGGGTGCATTTGGATTACCCACAACGAGAACTACCTATTCTGAATCTGATAAAAAACTTGAAATAATTGCTTCAGGACTTGGAATCTTTTACAGAGGTATTCTCGAAAACGATTCAATTGTCGGCACATTTAATCAGGGTGGTATTCCATTTCCTCTTACATTGAGAAAAACTATCGAAGAGGTTGTACACAAACCACAAACGCCTATTGAACCTCTTCCTTATATTTCCGAAGAAGTAACTATACCTGATAAAAGTCAGAACAAAGTTTCACTATCTGGAACTTTAACCCTTCCCGATAGTACAGGCATATTTCCTGCAATTATTCTAATAGCCGGCAGCGGTCCAAATGACAGAGATGAAACTATTTTCGGTCATAAACCTTTTTATCTGTTATCAGACTATCTTACACGTAATGGTTTTGCAGTGTTACGATACGACAAGAGAGGCGTTGGGAAGTCAACCGGTGACTATTCAAAGGCAACTATCAGCGACTTTGTAACTGATGCATCTAATGCTTTAGAGTATCTGAAAAGCAGAAAAGAGATTGACAGTTCAAAGATAGGCATGTTAGGGCATAGTGAAGGTGGTATAATTGCCCCAATGGTAGCATCAAAAAGCAGTGATGTGAAATTCATGGTTCTTTTGGCTGCACCCGGTACAAAAGGTATTGAGATTGTTCTTGATCAGAATGAGAACTCGCTCAAACATCAAGGAATTGAACCGGAAACCATTAACAGACTACAGCTTACAAACAGAGAAATTTTTGAGAGTTTACTTGTTTGGACTGGCTCTGAAAATGACCGTACAGCGCTTCGTGACAGACTTTCATATTTATGGGAACAACTTCCAATTCTGATTAAGCTTAAGTTGGAAAAAGAACCTTATCTTCGTGCTCAGTTCAATGCTATGATAACTCCCGGTTATCGCAGCTTTCTTGCAACTGACCCTAAAGATTATTTAAGCCTTGTTTCATGTCCTGTACTTGCAATTAATGGAGAGAATGATGTACAGGTACCGGCATTAAAAAATCTCGAAGCTATAAAGCATCATATTCAAAAAGGTGGTAATTATAAAGTTGAAACAAAATCATACCCTATGCTGAATCATCTGTTTCAGGAAAGTATAACAGGTCAGCCCGATGAATATGGAAAGATCGATCAAACAATATCTCCACAGGTTTTATCTGATATTACTAATTGGGTAAAAAATCAAACAGAATAAATGATAATAAAATGAGCAAAATAAAGAAAATAATAAAAGTACTATGGATAATTATTGCAATCATAGCCATAGCTTCAATTATATCTCTTATAACACTTCCCCAGTGGAAAGGTATCTTTCTTGCAGGTAGTGGTGGATTTCTTATACTGAATATACTAATAGCTATGTTCTTCTTAAAGCATAACTACAAGAACTGACTATTTAATCCTCGAATCCGAATTCAAATTTTAGTTGGTCAAACATTTCGTTTTCAACATTATTATCTGAATTTTCAAATGAAGCTGTTTTAGCCAGAATCAGTTCAGACCTGTCCCTGGAGGTACGACCATAAAATTTCAGTGCATTCAGGGCTGATTGTCTGAGGAGCATAGATTCTGATCCCAGATTCTCTATAGCTGAATTTATCAATATTTCAGAGTCGATTTTATCCACAAGGTCCGAACCAGTTATACATAATCTTGAAAACAGCCACAACCCTGTAGTTACAATATTATCTTCTTTGCTATTTATGGTTGTAACAACTAACTCATCTGCATAGGGAAGTCGTTGTAATATATTTTTACATATCTGCTCACGCAGCTCCTGATCTTTAATCTCTGAGATCCATTCCAGAGCTTTATTCTTACTGAACTGATCAACCGGATATAATAAAGTTGCCATTATTTTCATCTCCCTCACATCCTCTTCCCAGAGTCGCTCCGCCAGAACTGCATCAGACTGGTATTTCTGCGCGATCCTATTAATAACCGGTATTTCAACCCCAAAGATCATTCTGTAATTTACACCCTTATTTCTCATACTGGTAGATACTACCCCATTCATCGATAATCTCAGATCTGTGCGTATTTGTCGTAAAATATCTTTCATTTTAGGCTTTTTAATAAGTATTAAAATACAAATTTAGCCCATTCAGACCTATTTAAAATTTTTTTTATCTATTTTTCATTACATTTGTGTTTTAATTGACAAAAACCTGTAAAATGAGACTTCTATTAATCAGTAACTCAACTAATCCCGGGGAAAGTTATCTGGAATATCCAAAAGAGTACATAAAAGAATTTCTTGGGGAAAAGCCTCTGAATGCTATCTTTATACCCTATGCTGCAGTAACCTTCTCCTATGAAGAATATGAAGAAAAAGTAAATCAGCGTTTTGCCGAAATTGGTCATCACGTCACCAGTATCCATCGTTTTATTAACCCTGTTGAAGCAATACAGAATGCCGATGCAATTGTAGTTGGCGGAGGCAATACCTGGCAGCTTGTGAAAATGCTTCAAGAGAAAGGGTTGATGAAGGTGATCCGTAAAAAAGTAAAAAAAGGAACTCCATATATTGGCTGGAGTGCAGGCTCAAATATTGCCTGTCCCACTCTTAGAACAACGAACGATATGCCAATTGTTGAACCGTTAAAATTCAAGACTCTAAAGCTGGTGCCATTTCAAATCAATCCACATTATCTCGATGATAATCCTGCAAACCATGGAGGTGAGACGCGAGAAGTAAGAATTAAAGAATTTATCGAGATTAACCAGGATACATATGTTGTTGGTTTACGCGAAGGTACAATGCTTTTACTTGAAGAGGATGAACTTGTACTGATGGGTAATCGTAATGCCAGAATATTCAAATATGGCCAGGATCCCAAAGAGTTATCAAATGAGGATGACTTCAGCTTTCTATTGAAATAAACAGAAACAGAACCTACATTAAACATTAATGGCTACAGATAATTCAACAGTTGGATTAGTGCGATCGAAAATTCAGCTCATATTAAATGACAGCAGGACGTTAGGTGTACTACTGCTTATTTGCACTGCTATATCACTTATATTATCTAATCTGAAAGGAGTTGGAGTACATTATTACAATTTCTGGGACTCTGAGATTCCACTGTTTGGTAAACTCCATCTTCCTCACTCTATAGTGCATTTTATCAACGATGCACTAATGTCGTTATTCTTCTTTCATGTTGCACTCGACATAAAGAAGGAGATAACTGACGGGGAACTTTCAACTCCGGGTAGAATTATGTTACCGGCAATCTCAGCCATATTTGGAGTAGTATTTCCATCTTTAATATTCATAATCGCTACAAGAAACAGTGATTATACAAGTGGATGGGCAATTCCCGCTGCTACAGATATAGCCTTTACTATTGGGATGCTAAGTCTGCTGGGTAAAGCAGTTTCACACTCAATGAAAGTATTCATTGTTGCACTGGCAATAATAGATGACCTATGTGCAATTCTGATTATTGCATTCTTTTATGGTTCTGCACCAGATATATACTGGCTACTGGGTGTTGCGGGTATAGCAATTGTGATCTATTTTATAAACAAATTCATAAAGAATAATTCTGCATACATTTACACAATTATTCTGGCTTTGACAATGTGGTACTGCACCTACAGATCAGGTATTCATGCATCTTTTGCGGGAGTCATACTCGCTTTCATCCTTCCAATTAACAGAATGCCGGCATTTGAAAAGAGAATTAGTTTCCCGGTCAACTACCTTATCATTCCAATTTTTGCATTAGCCAATACAAGCATTCTTATTTCATCATCATCAATAGCGGGTCTGGCTTCATCACTCTCTATTGGTATAATATTAGGCTTAGTTGTAGGAAAGCCCTTAGGCATATCTCTCGCAGTATATCTGCTTACAAAATTAAAAATCGTACGGTTGTCTACAAAAATCAACTGGCTAGTACTCATTGGAGTAACTATCTTTGCAGGTATAGGATTTACAATGTCAATTTTTGTATCAAATCTGGCATTCCCTGAGAATAAATTACACCAGGATATCGCAAAGCTCTCAGTATTAATAGCTTCATGTCTTGCAATGATATTTGGCTATATCTGGATCAAGATGGCTGCTAATATAAAGCAAAAAAATATAGACAACGAGTGAGTAATTAAGCAGGATTAAAAAATCATAAACGCTCCTCTCCGAAAATTGTATCTGAGTGCAGGATAAGATCGATATATTGGGCTCTTTTGTAAATAAGCACACTGTCGTTCTTATTCAGCACACTGTCAGATAATTTGCCCTTAAAATCATCTATTCTGTTATATCCCTTCCTTTCCATCCAACCGGAAATAGTGTTGTTTATATCGGTTATTACACCGGTACCATACTTATATACTGCACTTACTACCTGCACACAAGAGGCTCCTGAAAGCAACAGTTTTATTACATCCTCTCCAGTGAAGATCCCGCGGCTACTGCAAATATCTGCAGCTATTCGACCATAAAGCATTCCTGCATATCGAAGTGATTTCTTATAATCCCCTCTTCTGCTAAAGTTGTACGATTTGCGATGCTTCTCTTTTTCTATATCAATATCCGGCTGGAAGAAAGCATTAAACAGGACCAATCCATCAACACCTGCTTCATCCAGTTGCTGTGCAAAGTTGAGAATATTAGTGTAATCAGAACTTAATTTCACTCCAACAGGTATAGACAACCTATCTTTTACTGACGAAACAATATCTGCCTGAAAGCTTTCAATAGCCACACCATCACGGTCAAAACGTGTAGGAGTCTGGTAAAGATTAAGCTCAATACCATCAACACCTGTCTCTTCTATTAACTTCGCATATTTAATCCATGTTGACTTGTTTACAGCATTAAGACTGGCAATCACCGGAACAGAAACACTCTCTTTTGCTTTACGCAGTACATGCAAAAAGTGCTCAATTTCTGATCTCTCTATTTCGGGATGCAAGGTGATCATTTCTGCATGTATATCATTATACTCCTCAAGCATTTCATCATGCTGCAGGTTCTCCAGCTGCACCTGCTCTTCAAATAATGATTTATACACAATTGCTGCTACTCCGGCATCTTCTGCTCTTTTCAGGGTATCGTTATTAGTTGAAAGTTCTGATGCTCCTAAAATGACAGGACTTCTTAATGGTATTCCCATGTAGGATGTTTCCAGGTTGTTCATTTCTGCGATTTTTTAAGGAATGAATAAAAAAATGTTATATAAATGTTATAACAGAAGTATATCGGAATAAGTTTAATAGTTAACTAAAATAATAACAAAAAGCCTCAACTGATTTTTAATCAATTGAGGCTTTTGTAAACTGTGGTACTCGGAGCGGGACTTGAACCCGCACAGCCTATAATGGCCACAAGATTTTAAGTCTTGCGTGTCTACCATTCCACCATCCGAGCGGACCTTTAGTTCAAGGTGAGACATCTGTGTCAATAACGGGTCAAATGATGGTCCCTCACCAAATAAATTTTAAGAAGAGCGGAAGACGAGGCTCGAACTCGCGACCCCGACCTTGGCAAGGTCGTGCTCTACCAACTGAGCTACTTCCGCAAAACGTTGCTTTTCTATCAGTGCTCGCTTGCACAGTTTGAATTTGCGACTGCAAATGTAAAAATGTTTCTTCAATTTACAAAGAAAAATCGAAACATTTTTTCTTTAATTTTTCGATTTTTCTTGTAAGCTTAATTATCTGCCTGATTATGTGACATCATGCGCTGAAGCCAATATCAGCCTTTTAGCAGAAGAGATAAATATTCCGGTTAATAATAGATTCAAACACATTGCCAATACTGAAATTACAAGCAATACCCCACCTATCTGATAGCTTATGGCAATGAAAAGAACACCTGCTCCAACCTCACCTCTCGAGAACATACCAATTGATAATGCGAGTCGCTCCTTAATAGTCCTGTCTCTATAGAAAAATAGTGGGAACAGCTTTCCAATATTGGATATAATGGTGACCAAAACTACATGCATTGCTATAACACTCCAGTGAGGCATAGGAATCTGAGAAATTACAGAAGCAGAAAGTGCTGCATCTTTAGTAAAGTCAACACCCAAAAAGAGAGGCATGCTCAAACCAACCAGTAACATGAATATGTATGATATGGAATCTGCTACTTTAACCTCACTCTTATCCGGTACAGGAGGATGATCTCCTTTCATAATCATACCCAAAATAAAAGCAGGAAGTAAAATCTCTATATGAATACCACCATCAAAACCGTATAAATGTGTTGTTATGCGATACAGACCTTCGATTATAACAAAAAGAAGAATGGAATAGAGTAGTATCGACTTCCAGTCCTGTTTAATATTTAAGGAATTCATCTTCTTCCAGCCCAGCCATATTAGCAGCACAGCAACAGCCATAACCACTAACATCTGCCAGCGCATTCCTATCATCAGAATCTGAAGAGGTATCATTAAAAGTATTGTATCCAGGTCATCGAATATTGCCAGAACCTGTACTTTTTTATATACCCAGGTATGCTTCAAACCGGCAGCAACCAGCATTGTAAACAATATCCCTGCAGAGGTGGGAGCAGCATAGCGACCAAGCATGAAAGACTCTTTCCAGGCATCTCCATTTAGCCACATTTTCATCTCAGGAGGAGCAACTGCAAAGAGATAGTACAATGCCACAAGAATCCATGGAAATGCAGCGGCTCCCATTGCTACACCATAATCCAGTGTATAGCTGCGCCACTCTTTTTTATTCAATTCAAACTCGCGACCTACATTTATCATGATAAATGCAAGTGAGATGTAGAGTAAAGAGGTTGAAACTAATTGAAATGTTGGGAAACTCTCTCCTAATAATGGAGGCAAGATTTGTGATAAAACAAGACCGATAACCAGTAAAACAGAAAACGTATAGACTTTTCTCATCAATTAAAATTAAAGAAATGGCATTAAAGAAAATCCTAAAGAGAATGCCACTTCAGATTAAAAATTCCGTAAGCAGGTAAAACAAGAAAAGTACTATTTTGTTCAGTTATTGTTAAAATTAATTCGGTTTATTTATTCCCCCTGCTATTCACTACTTCATAAACTCCTGGCCGTGAGGAATAAACCTGATAGCTTTGCAATGGCTCTTTTGAAGGACCTTTTTCAGGTGTTCCCAATCCAAGACCAAAGTTACCATACATGGTTACAAAAACAGAATTACACCCGGGGCATTCTGCCTTACCATCTCCCCGGGGTATAATTCTTATATTTCTGTCATCTTCATAAGGACAGCATAAATCATATACATAAACGTTGCTGCCCGATGCATCAGTTACTGCAAGCAGACCTGCATATCCAAGTCTGTCTGTACTCAGACGCGGTTCCGTAAAAGTCTTGTACGACATACCCTCTCTCAACGTATGATCATAAGCATTCACATCAATTGTAAACCTTACCGGAGCATAAGGTATAGAGAGTGGTGGTGTATTATCAGCACAAGATAACAGAAAGAGAAAAGAAATAGCCAAATATCTTTTTATCCGCATCTGTTTAACAAATTACAGAGTAGCACCATCCAGAATTGTATCAATCCTGATCAGCTCTTCTTTTGTGAAATTGAGATTTTGCAATGCATTCAAATTGTCTTTCAACTGATCCATGTTTCTGGTTCCAACAATCACAGATGTAACCCTTGGATCTCTCAACACCCATGCAATAGCCATCTCTGCCATTGTCTGACCACGTTCTGATGCAATCACATTCAACTGTTTAACCTTTTCTACTAAAAGAGGAGAAACTTGTTCTTTCCTTAGAAAACCGGTAGGCTTAGCTGCGCGTGAATCCTCAGGAATGCCATTCAGGTATTTATCTGTAAGAACACCCTGTGCAAGAGGAGAGAAAGCTATAAAACCTGCACCATACTCTTTTGTGATACTCAATATCTCCTCTTCAGGTTTGCGATTAAACATACTATACTTATCCTGAAAAATCAGACATGGAACATCTCTCTCCTTTAAATAATTCAATCCTTTTCTGGCCTGTACAGGAGGATAGTTAGAAAATCCAACATATAAGGCCTTTCCCTGACGTACTATATCAACCAAAGCCTGCATTGTCTCCTCAATAGGTGTGTTCGGATCATACCTGTGTGTATAAAAGATATCAAAGTAATCAAGTCCCGTACGCTTCAGACTCTGATCGATACTTGCCATCAGATACTTTCTTGAACCACCGTCACCATAAGGTCCCTCCCACATATAATACCCCGCTTTTGACGATATTATCATCTGATCACGGTGTGATGAAAGGTTCTCTCTCAATATTTTCCCAAAATTAGTTTCTGCTGATCCTGGAGGAGGTCCATAGTTATTAGCCAGGTCGAAATGAGTAATACCCTGCTCAAAAGCATAAAGAATCATATCCTTTGCAGTTTCGAAATCATCCACGAACCCAAAGTTGTGCCACAAACCAAGTGAAATCTTGGGTAGCTGTATTCCGCTCGTTCCACAATAAGAGTAATCCATAATATTCGTTTTTAATGGTGAATAAATTAATTAGTTCATTTTCTTTTCTATTTCGGCATCAGACAGTAAACTTACAACCTTCTGTCCATCAGGAGTGTAAGAAGGTGATGGTGTTGCAAAAAGCTCACTCACTATCAGTAACATCTCTTCCCCCGATAAAGCCCTGCCATAGGGAATAGCGGTTAATCTTGCCAGCGAAAGAGCAATTGACTCCTGAATCTCCGACTTAACATCACTGCCAGTTTCCAGGCTATAACTAATCATCGATTTGATAATCGTGCCCGGGTTGGAACTCTCTATCTCAGAAGGAACACCCTGAACAGCAAAACAGTTGTTGCCCAGATTGCTCAGTTCAAAGCCAAGCGCCTCCAGGTCGTCCATTATAGAAGGCAATGCTGCCGATTCCGAAGCAGAAAGCTCTAATACTTCAGGAAAAAGAACACGCTGTGAAACTCCTTTTCTTTTTCTTATCTGAGTAAGATACTTTTCAAACAGAATCCTTATATGCGCTTTATGCTGATCAATTATCATCAACCCCGATTTTACAGAGGTGAGAATATATCTCTGCTTATACTGATAATGTTCAGGATAAAGATCTGTCTCTGGTATATTTTGAGCAGATCCTGCTAATATGTTTTCCGAAGGGGGTGACACCTCTTCCTCGAAACTCTTGTGTAGTTTTTCCCATCCTAAAGCAGGCGCTGACACCCTGTTGGGTTCAAAAGAAGGAGCATTGAAAGGATTGTATGCAGGATCAACATTAACCCTCGGCATTTGAACCGGTGCAGTAGGATCATAAACAGGTATCTCAGGCGCATCCTCCCTGTCGAAATCAATTGTGGGCACAGCATTAAACTTACCAAGCGACTCTTTAACCGTTACCATCAAAATCTGCCATAAAGCCTGCTCATTTTCAAACTTCACCTCAGTCTTTGTAGGATGAATATTAACATCAAGAGATTCAGGATCAACCTCAAAATAGATGTAGTAAGTAGGCTTCTCATCAGAAGAGATAAGCTGTTCAAAAGCAGTAGTCACCGCTTTATGAAAATATGGATGGCGGATATACCTGTTGTTTACGAAGAAGAACTGACTTGAATTGCGCTTCTTTGCATACTCCGGTCGCGAAACATACCCGTAAATCTTTCCGAGTGCAGTCTCAGCCTCTATATCTATCAGCTGCTGCAAAATATTCTTACCCTCCAGCTGTGCAATTCGCTGCTTTAATCCTGCTTTAGTAAGATGCAGGGTCTCCTCATCATTTTCGATCAGAGAGAACTCCAGATGCGGATGTACTAAAGCAATTCTCTCGATTTCGTTAAATATATTTCGTCTCTCAGTTTCATTGGATTTAAGGAATTTCCTGCGTGCAGGAACATTATAGAATATATTTTTTACAGAAATTGAAGTACCCGCACCACAAGCAATAAACTCCTGCTTTTCCAGTCTTGAACCGGATATTAACAGTAGAGTCCCTAACTCATCTTCTTCTCTGCGACTCTTTACCTCAACCTGCGATATTGCAGCAATCGATGGTAATGCCTCACCTCTGAAACCCATTGTGGTGAGTGCAAAAAGATCATCTGCACTTTTAATTTTTGATGTTGCGTGCCTCTCAAAAGCCATTCTTGCATCGGTTGGAGACATACCCTTACCATCGTCAATAACAGTGATCAAAGTACGTCCTGCATCCTTTATAACTATCTGTATATGTTCAGCTCCTGCATCAATAGAATTCTCCACTAACTCCTTTACCACTGAAGAGGGCCTTTGAATTACTTCACCTGCAGCAATTTGGTTGGCGATGGAGTCAGGTAGAAGATGAATTATATCAGTCATATTTTAATTAAAACCCAATTTATCGCAACAGCCAGAAGATGAATATCAACAACAGAACTATACCTATGAAAATAAGTATTTTGTTATTGGTAATAAATGAACTTTCACCTGATTCCTCTCTGCTTTTGCGTTTCTTTAAAAAGCGAGTCTGAGAAACAAACTCAGATTTAAAATCTTTTTTATCTATTTCACTCCTTTCAGGCAAAACGCCCATCTCTCTCTTTACAGCTTCAATCCTGTTCTTTAGTTTCTCCTTTCGAGCCTCCTCATCCGGATCATAAAGAATCGGTTTGTAATTAAATTTGCGAGGTTTACGGTTGTTATAGAAAAAAAATACTCCCATTTTAAATAGATGTTTGATAGATACAAATATAAATAATCATAATAATAAAGACAAAACAGCAAACCAGTTTACCCGGTTTTAAGTACTGATTCACATTTAATAATCACAAAACAATGATTACTAAATCATAGTGTAATGTCTTCCCTCTCGAAACGCCTTACAGGCTCATTGTCAACATCCTCAGTTTTCCTTTCGTTGCTTCGGAAGATATCATCCGGGCCGGTTGGCCGCAAATAATCAAGCCATACAAACCTTTCCAATCTTTTCTGCTCCGGTTGCAATTGAGGAAGCGGTGTTGTCACAGCTTTTGTTGAAGGCCACACTTTCAGTCGCTTTATCTGTTCATCAGCAATATCTATTGAGAGATAGGGACTCTCAGTCCTGTTTAATCCAATTATCGTTTTGTCCTCTTCCACGAGGTAGTATAGCGACTCTGCATTACCTTCTACAAGCACATGATAAATTTCTCCATCCCTGAAGTAGGCAGTCATATCTCTTCCGCTCAGCTGGTTAAACTGATCCCCCTCCCCTCTGTCCTGAACAGCTAATGCATTATCCTTCACTATAGCCTTTTCTATAGTTGAGTCGTTTAAATGAACATTAATCTGAAAACCTGATATCTGGTTGTTTTCGTTCCATACAACAGGATGCCCAACCATATAAATCATAGAATCTCGTGAGGAGTAGTGTATTGAGTCACAAATACCCTGTATATCTGCACGATAAAACCTCACATTATAGTACGCCTTGATATCCCTGAAGGTAGAATCTGTGCTCATTACCAATGTATCACCATGCAGAAAAAGACTATCCTGACCAGAATAATCTATAGCGAAGGCAGAATCGGTTGCAAAACCATATTCAGTTTTCTCATTATAAAAACCATAGTTCCCTCTTATTATACCTTTTCTCTCGCTATCCTCAAGATACATATTACCAAAGACCTCACCCTCTCCGGAAATTCTGTTATAAAAGATCGTGTCGCCAATCAGCACCTTGCTGCCGTCATTACTATAAACCTGCGAACGATCCAGAAGTCGCGAATCCTCAGTTACAGTATTATACCAGCCATTCTGCGTATGAATATAACCACTGTCTGAAACAATTCTCGAAGGCCCTAAAATATCAGCAATTTTTGTTTCCGTATTATATTTCAGGGTATCTGCATAAATGATATAATCCTCATTAACCAGCTTCACACTATCACTGAACAGAGCCTCTTTTGTATCAGGAGCGTACTGACCCCAGAATGATGTCAGCTCATTCTCTTCATCAACAAGCATACCACCCTCAAAATAATATCCAAGATTTGCTATACGATCATAGTCCAGACTATCCGTAAACAGAGTAGTATTTTTATCCTCCATCCTTATATTGTCACGCAGGCGTGCCAGTCTGGTATTTCCATCATAAAAGAGATAATCGCCATAAACAAAAATAGTATCTCCCTGCTCCATGCTCACATTGCTGAAAGCCTCAAATGAGTTCGTTTGCTGAAACAGGTAAGCGCTGTCACAATACATATATGCACCCTCATGAAAGAAGATAACATTTCCCGTAAGAATCTCAGCATCAAAACCGGCCCTCTTGCTCCACAGGTCGGCCTGTCTCAACTCAATAATTCTTTCTGCACCCTCATCCACAGCATTGCTATCTCCGGCAACAGCCGGTTTCACCTGCCTCGGTGCTGTTATGGAGTCAGGTTGCTGCGCATGCACAGAAAATATAAAAACAAACAGCACACTAAGTAAAAGTGTGCTTTGCTTTAAATATTTATAGGATTGTTTTTTCATTGCAACTGAAAAAAACTTTTTTACCTTAACCAGCCTGAATATCTGAATTCGCATTTCCTCCATTCCGGATCAATACGCACATAAGTTTTCTCAATCTTTTTCTGAAGCCACTCATCAACAAGCTTCTGCTTGCGGGCATTTTCCGCCATCTGTTTTATAATCTGATAATCGTTGTTGATATTAGCGCGGTGCCCCTCATTACGGTTTGTAATCTTAATCATTGCAGCCACCTGCCTGCCCTTGTCATTAAGCATCAGAAACGGCTGCGAGATCTCACCCTCTTTCATCTCACCAGCAATCTTTGCAATATCCTGATTCAGTTCATTCAGCGCAAAGCGAGGAGTTCCGGCATTAGGACTTCCCTGAGTATTGTTCACCATGATACCCTTATTATTGCGCGTATCCTTATCTGCTGAAAGGTATGTTGCAGCCTCATCAAAAGTCAGCCTCTTATCCATTATCCCGGCCCTTATCGAGTCGAGTCGAACAACAGCAGTATCGAGCGATTCTTTAGGAACCTTAGGCTTAAGCAGTATATGCCTGAAATTGGCCATCTCTCCCCTTCTTTCAATAAGCTGGATTATATGAAATCCATATTCAGTCTCTACAACATTCGAAACCTTCTTCGGATCATTAAGTGCAAAAGCAACATTTGCAAACTCAGGCACAAATCCCGATCTTGACATAAAACCAAGTTCACCCCCCTGAATTGCCGAAGGATCTTCAGAGTGCAGCAGTGCCAGAGTTGAAAACTCTCTTTCTCCACTATTCACCTGATCGGTATATTCTCTGAGTCGGGCTTTAACCTTATCTATCTCCTCCAGAGGAATTTTAGGCTCAGCAGTAATAATCTGAACTTCCACTGTAGTTGGTATAAATGGGAGACTATCCTGAGACAGGTTATTGTAGTATTGACGAATTTCGGATGGTGACAGCTGAATATTGCCAAAATGCTTCTGCTGTACACTCTGAATTATCTGCTGCTCACGTATCTGTTCTCTTAAATCTTCACGAATTGCAGACAGACGCTTTCCAAAGTACTCCTCCAGCCTCTCCACAGAACCAATCGAGTTGATATAGTTATTCACATAATACTCCAGTTCACGGGAAATATTAGATTCCTGAACCTCAATACTGTCAAGTTTCGCCTGATCCAGAAAAAGTTTCTGAATAGCCAACTGTTCCGGTATAAAGCAATAAGGATCACCTTCGATACGCTGGTTTTGCATCAGCATCTCTTTGCGGTATTCCTCAACTTCAGATTTGAGAATCGCTTCATCACCCACAACCCACACTATTTCGTCTATTATATTATTCTGCGAAATAACAGTCTGTGATGCAAGTAATACAGCCAGAAAAAACAATACTTTTATTTTAGATTTCATATGATTAAAATTACTGTCTCTTAAAAGTAACATTTGATACTCACAAAAATCATTCTAAACGGAGCAATGATCATCATGCAAGTCTCATAAAACTGATTAAGAATTATATATGTAAAAGTAGGTATAATACGTTTAACAGCCAAACAACTCGATGGTTAAAAGTAGTTATAAGCATGCAGAGACGCCAATTATGGCGCCTCTGCGAATTTTCATATAAAGAGTCAGTCCAACTATCCCTCTATAGCTGCCTGAGCTGCAGCCAGACGAGCAATAGGAACACGGAACGGAGAGCAAGAAACATAGTTCAGACCTACAGTGTGACAGAATTTCACTGATGAAGGCTCACCGCCATGCTCACCACAAATACCACACTTAAGCGTAGTTTTCACCTCACGTCCTTTTTGTACAGCCATGCGAACAAGTTGTCCAACACCATTCTGATCCAATACAGCAAACGGATCCTGTTTCAATATACCCTTATCAAGATACATTGGAAGGAATTTGGCAACGTCATCACGGCTATAACCGAATGTCAACTGAGTCAAGTCGTTAGTACCAAATGAGAAGAAGTCGGCCTCTGCCGCAATCTTATGTGCAGTAATAGCAGCTCTTGGTATCTCAATCATTGTACCAATCTTATATTCAACCGATTCATTATTCTCAGCAAACACCTCATGTATAGTAGACTCAATAATATCCTTCTGAGCTTTAAACTCATGAACAATACCTGTAAGAGGCACCATAATCTCAGGAATAGCTGTAATACCCTCTTTCTTCAGTTCAATAGCAGCCTCAATGATAGCACGGGTCTGCATCTCAGTGATCTCAGGATAGAGGTTACCAAGACGGCATCCGCGAAGACCAAGCATTGGGTTTGCTTCCATAAGACCTTCAACCCTGTCGTGAATATCTTTATATGAGATACCCATAACCTTTGCCATCTCCATCTGTCCCTTTTCATCGTGAGGAACAAACTCATGCAAAGGCGGATCAAGCAGTCTGACAGTCACCGGCAGTCCATCCATAGCTCTGAAGATACCCAGGAAATCTTTCTTCTGAAGAGGCAGCAGTTTCTCCAAAGCTTTGCGGCGTCCCTCTTCATCTTTAGAGAGAATCATCTCACGCATAGGAACAATCTTATCCTCTTCGAAGAACATATGCTCTGTACGGCACAGACCAATACCCTTAGCTCCAAATTTACGTGCAACCGCTGCATCCTTAGGAGTATCAGCATTTGTTCTCACATCCATTCGGGCATACTTCTCAGCAATACTCATCAGCTCATCAAAGTTCTCGTCAAGATCAGCATCCTGAGTAGCTATTTTACCTTCATAAACATAACCGGTTGACCCATCAAGTGAGAGCCAGTCACCCTCTTTAATTTCCTTTCCATTAATAGAAAGAGAGCGAGTTTTATAATCTATTATAAGGTTATTTGCTGCAGAAACACAGCATTTACCCATACCACGTGCAACCACAGCTGCGTGTGATGTCATACCACCTCTTGAGGTCAGGATACCCTGAGCAGAATTCATACCCCTCAGATCCTCAGGAGATGTCTCTATACGACAAAGAATAACCTGTTTACCCTCTTTACTCCACTCTTCAGCCTCATCAGCATGGAAAACCACCTGACCGGCAGCAGCTCCCGGAGAAGCAGGAAGTCCGTGTGTTATAGGCTTCGCTTTTGCAAGAGCATTCTTATCAAATACAGGGTGCAGCAGCTCATCCAGCTTTTCAGGATCGCAACGTTTTAAAACAGTCTTCTCATCAATATAACCCTCATGCAGCATATCTATAGCAATCTTAATCATAGCTGCACCTGTTCTCTTACCACTTCTGGTCTGCAACAACCATAACTTACCATCCTGAATTGTAAACTCAAGGTCCTGCATATCTTTAAAGTAGTCCTCAAGCTTCTGCTGTACAGCAATCAGTTCTGCAGCACACTCAGGCATAACCTCTTCCAGTGAAGGATATTTTGCACTACGCTCCTCTTCAGAGATACCCTGCAGTTTTGCCCAACGGCGAGAACCTTCAGTTGTGATCTGCTGCGGAGTACGCACACCCGATACAACATCCTCACCCTGAGCATCAATCAGGTACTCACCATTAAATATATTCTCACCAGTAGCAGCATCACGGGTAAATGCAACACCTGTTCCTGATGTTTTACCCATATTACCGTAAACCATCGCCTGAACATTTACAGCTGTACCCCACTCTTCCGGGAAGTTATTCATCTTACGGTATAGAATAGCACGCTCATTCATCCAGCTGTCGAATACAGCACAAACCGATCCCCAAAGCTGATCCCATGGACTAACAGGAAACTCCTTACCTGTTTTCTCCTTAACAGCAGCCTTAAACAGTTTAACCAGCTGTTTCAGGTCGTCAGTTGTAAACTCAGTATCCAGTTCAATACCTTTTGAAGCTTTCATCTCCTCCATTATCTCTTCAAAAGGATCAATATCTTCTTTGCTATGAGGCTTCATACCCAGTACCACATCACCATACATCTGTACAAATCTGCGGTATGAGTCCCAAGCAAAACGCTCATTTCCCGATTTTTTAGCAATCCCTTCCACTGCGTCATCATTCAGACCCAGGTTCAATACTGTATCCATCATACCAGGCATCGAAACACGAGCGCCCGATCTTACCGATACAAGAAGAGGATTATCCTTATCTCCGAACTTTGTGCCGGTCAGCTTTTCAATCTGAATTATCGCGTCTTCTACTTCCCCTTTCAGTACATTTATCACGTAGTCACGTCCTAATTCATTATATTCGGTACAAACTTCGGTGGTTATAGTAAAACCGGGAGGCACCGGTACTCCTATCAGATTCATTTCAGCAAGGTTAGCTCCTTTACCTCCAAGCAGATTTTTCATATCTGCTCTTCCTTCAGCAGCGCCATTTCCAAAGGTGTAAACTCTTTTCTTTTCCATTTGGTGTTTTAGTTATGATTATTTATTTGTTAAAAAATGTGTTTATATTAATTTAAATTATTGCCCTCCCAAATATATGTCATACAACTGAATATTCGGAGTAATTCCGTTTGAACTCTCAAAACGCACAAAGCCATAAATTTGTTTAAGAGTATCGTTATCAATATATTTGGAAATAGGAGTACCATAGTTCCTGTTCTCTTTAATTTTCTGGTATCTATAGATGGTAGTATCATTATACTCCAGAATCAGCGCAGAAGTCAGATTGTTGTTGCCCGACTGAGGTATTCCAATCGCATTCAGGTTGAACGAGAAGAAGTTGCTTGGAATATCTTTTGAGATAGCTGCTGAATCGAGTTGAAAACGGAACCCTTTACTATCAGTACCTGGTGTTTTAAATGTGTAAGTACGTGGAATATAAGAGGCTGAATAAATTTGGATATCAGGTTCAGCCTTCTCTAAACTAAGTTTTGCATTTCTCGAGTCGATCTCTATCTGTGCCCTTTTCAGCCGAGCCTTAACAGAGTCGTTCATTCTGAGATAAAGGTCAATTTTATCGGAGTACCACGACAAGGAGGTGTCCCACTGAGCCTGTGTTACGTTATGCTGAGCAAAAACCTTGTTTATATATGCCTCTTTCTTTTCCGGTTCGCTGAAATCCTGATAATCATTATCCATTATCGCTTCGGCAATATAAACATCATACATAAGCTGTTCCATTTTCTTTCTGTTTAACACCTCCTTGGGTCTGTTCTGACAAGAAGATATCAACAGGCTCAATATCACGAGCACTAAAAGGTTAGAAACAGTTTCAGGTCTCACTGGTAATTTCTTTTTCTTTTTGTTCCTTATCATATTTTTCACGCTCAGATTTAGAAAGAAGTGAATATGATAAAGTTTTTCTGTAAAACAATAATAGCAGAATGACACCTACAGTAATTGCAGAATCTGCGATGTTAAATATAAATCTGAAGAAGAGAAAGTCCTCACCCCCTATAAACGGTATCCAGTTGGGAAATGTTCCGCTAAAAAGTGGAAAATATAACATATCCACAACTTTACCGTGAAGCAGGGTTGAATAGCCCTCACCCCATGGAACAAAAGAGGCTGTGTGGCCGGCATAGCTGGCTTCGAAAATTACACCATAAAAAACACTGTCAATTATATTACCGGAAGCACCGGCAAGAATCAATGCCACACAAGCGATAAAACCTTTTTTAAAACCCTCTTTAATTAATTTTTTAATGTAGATAATAATAAATACAACAGCAATTATACGGAAAAGCGAAAGAAACAGTTTCCCTCCTGCCTCAATACCAAACGCCATCCCATTATTTTCTACAAAATAGATTTGAAACCAATCAGTAATGTTAATGGTGTCGTAAAGACTCATATTTGTCTTAACCAAAATCTTCGTGAGCTGGTCGACGAGAATAACCATAAAAACTACTAAGATAGCTACCAATGTCTTATCTCTACGACTATCCATAAATCAAGATCTTCATATGATTGATTTTACCTCCTTTTCTTTGATTTTGCTTCAATACTGAGTGTAGCATGAGGAACAGCGCGAAGGCGTTCTTTCGGGATAAGTTCACCTGTTTCGCGGCATATACCGTATGTACCGTTTTCAATACGTACCAGTGCAGCCTGAAGATTCTGAATAAACTTCATCTGCCGTTGAGCCAGTCTGCCTGCCTCTTCCTTAGAGAGAGTAGATGCACCCTCTTCTAGCACTTTATAAGTTGGAGAAGTGTCCACAGTATCATTACCATCAGCATTTGTAACCGCTGCCCTGTAATTTTCATACTCCTGTTTGGCTACTTCCAGTTTTTCTACAATAATAGCTCTGAATTCCTCCAACTCTTCAGCTGAATATCTCGTCTTTTTACTCATAATAAATTTTTTTTGAGAGTGTTCTCTTTTACTAACTATAATTTTTCATGTATACGCATACGCAAATATACATAAAAACAAATTATTCTCAACTGTTTTTATGAATACTGATTGTCAATGAAACATCATCAATATCTATTTCATCTTCCAATTTTTCATTTACAATCAATATCTCATCTGCAAGCACCTGATTTCTTATGTATTCCGAATTATCAGCCACTGCCTCATCGATTGCAGGGTGCGACATAATCTTCACTACAATCCTGTCGGTTATTTCAAAATCCTTCGCTTTTCTCAGATTCTGTATCCTGTTTACAAGCTCACGAGCTATACCCTCCTTACGAAGTTCATCCGTAATAGTGATATCAAGAGCAACCGTCAGTCGGCCCTCATTCTCCACAAGCCATCCCGGGATATCCTCAGAGATTATCTCCACGTCGTCCAGACCAACTATCACCTCCTGACTATCTATCATAAAGGCGTACGATCCGTTCTTCTCAAGCTCCTGAATATCTTTACTGTCAAACTCCTGAATCTTAACAGCCAGCTGCTTCATAATCTTTCCATATCTCGGTCCCAGCTTCTTAAAGTCAGGCTTAGCCCTCTTCACCAATATCTCACTTGCTGAGTCAACATAAGCAAGCTCCTTAACATTTACCTCGTTAAGTATCAACTGTTCAACCGCCTGCAGATTACTCTTCTGATTTTCATCAGCAACAGGTATCATTATCTTTGTAAGAGGCTGACGCACCCTTATATTTACCTTACGACGAAGAGCGAGCACAATCGACGAAACAGTCTGCGCCAGATACATCTGATCTTCCAGCTGCTCATCTATCAGACCCTCCTCAACAACCGGGAAATCGGTCAGATGCACTGAGTCGGCCCCCTTCTCACCTGCAACCGAAGTCAGGTCCAGATAAAGCCTGTCAGCATAAAACGGAGCAATCGGAGCCATAAGCTTGGAAACCGTAACCAGACACTGGTAGAGAGTCTGATAAGCCGACAACTTATCGTCGGTCATCTCACCACCCCAGAAACGTTTACGGTTAAGTCTTACATACCAGTTACTCAAGTTATCGTTAACAAAATCATTGATAGCGCGACCAGCCTTGGTTGGCTCATAATTCTCATAACCCTGATCAACCTCCTTCACCAAAGAGTTAAGAAGAGAGATAATCCAGCGATCTATTTCAGGACGATTCTCAACCGGTATCTGTGGATACTGATTTCTGAAATCATCAACATTAGCATAAAGCACAAAGAAAGAGTAAGTATTGTAGAGCGTACCGAAGAATTTTCTGCGAGCCTCTTCAACCCCCTCAACATCAAACCTCAGGTTCTCCCAAGGCGCAGCGTTAGTAATCATATACCAGCGCAGAGGGTCAGAGCCATACTTCTCAATTGTAGTGAACGGATCCACAGCATTACCGAGACGTTTCGACATCTTATTGCCATTCTTGTCAAGCACAAGACCATTCGACACAACATTCTTAAACGCCACACTACCCTTCACCATCGACGCAAGCGCATGCAGAGTATAGAACCATCCACGAGTCTGGTCCACCCCCTCAGCAATAAAATCAGCAGGGAACACCTTCTGAAACTCCTCTTCAGCTATATGAGGATAAAACACCTGTGCAAATGGCATCGCACCACTATCAAACCAAACATCAATAAGATCCGATTCACGATACATCGGTTTTCCGCTATCAGAAACAAGCACTATATTATCAACATAAGGACGGTGCAGGTCTATCTTTTCATAATCAAGATCTTTATAATCACTCAAGCTAACCCCTTTCCAAGGAAGCTCACTCATCACACCGGAATCAATTGACTTCTGCATCTCCTGATACAGCTCCTTCACCGAACCGATACACTTCTCTTCCCTACCATCCTCAGAGCGCCATATAGGAAGCGGAGTGCCCCAGTAGCGACTCCTGCTCAGGTTCCAGTCCTGCAGATTCTCCAACCACTTACCAAAGCGTCCGGTACCGGTCGACTGCGGCTTCCAATTGATTGTGTTATTCAGTTCAATCATCTTATCCCTGCATGCTGTTGTGCGAACAAACCAGCTATCCAGCGGATAATAGAGAACAGGCTTATCCGTTCTCCAGCAATGCGGATAGTTATGCACATGCTTCTCTATACGGAAAGCACGATTCTGCATCTTCAGCATCACAGAAAGATCTACATCAAGTGTAGCATCCTTCTCAGTAAGAGTGTCATCATACTCATTCTTAACATATCTGCCGGCAAACTCACCATACAGATCTGCATTCATACTGTTTTCTACAAACTGCGGATCAAGCTCCTCAATACGGAAATATTTACCAGTCAGGTCAACCATCGGACGCATTGCCCCATCCCTGTCCTTAAGTAAAATACCATCCACACCGTTCTCCTTGCCCACCTTCATGTCATCAGCACCAAAAGTAGGAGCAATATGCACAATACCGGTACCATCCTCAGTAGTCACGAAATCCCCCGTCACCACCCTGAATGCATTACCGTTTGCCTTCACCCATGGCATCAGCTGCTCATATTCAAAGCCTGCAAGCTCCTCACCCTTCCATACCTTATCAACAACATGGAAAGGAATATCCTTATCACCCGGCTTATAATCCTCAAGCGACAACTTACTGTTCTTCTCAGGGAAGTAAGTATTCAGCAGGCTCTTTGCAAGCACCACAGTAATAGGCTTATCGGTGTACTGGTTATATGTCTGCACCGCCACATACTCGATATTCTTACCCACAGCAAGCAGCACATTAGAAGGCAACGTCCATGGAGTGGTTGTCCACGCCAGGAAAAACGCCTCACCAAACTCCTTCCACTCAGGCAGCGGATCAACAATCTTAAACTGAGCCGTACAGGTTGTATCCTTCACATCCCTGTAGCAGCCGGGCTGGTTAAGCTCATGAGTACTCAATCCCGTTCCTGCAGCCGGAGAGTAAGGCTGAATAGAATATCCTTTATAAAGATAATCCTTATTATAAAGCTCCTTAAGCAGATACCACAACGTCTCTATATATCGATTATCATAAGTGATATAAGGATCACTCATATCCACCCAGTAACCCATCTGACGAGTAAGATCCTCCCACTCCCTGGTGTATTTCATCACCTCGGTGCGGCAAGCAGCATTATACTCCTCAACCGATATTTTAGTACCAATATCCTCTTTCGTGATACCCAGAGATTTCTCAACCCCCAGCTCCACGGGCAAACCGTGCGTATCCCATCCGGCCTTCCTGTTTACCAGGAAACCCTTCATCGTTTTATAGCGGCAAAATATATCTTTAATTGAACGTGCAATAACATGGTGAATACCGGGCATACCATTAGCAGAAGGCGGCCCCTCATAAAAAACAAAGTCAGGATGCCCCTTGCGAATCTCTAAACTTCGTTTGAAAATATCTTTTTCATCCCACTCTTTCAGCATCTCTCTGTTCACATCTGAAAGATTCAAGTGACTATGTTCAGGAAATTTTTTACTCATCATCAATTAATTATAGCCTTTGAAAAATAATTTGCAAAGGTAATAATAAAAATAGAAAACCCGGCTCGTTAACCAAGCCGGGTTTTATTTTGATTTAAAATAATGTGTCAGGACAACTTCTCAAGAGCAGTTTTAATCCTTGCCACAGCATTCTTTATATTCTCATCAGAAGTAGCATATGATATACGTATACACCCCGGAGCACCGAAAGCATCACCCCCAACACAAGCCACGTGCGCCTCCTCCAGCAGAAACATAGCAATGTCGGTAGCGCTCTCCATAACCTTACCATTATAAGACCTGCCGATAAGGCTCTTACACTCCGGGAAGATATAAAACGCACCCATAGGATTATTCACATTCAGCCCCGGAATCTCTTTAAGCAGTCCCACTATCAGGTTCCTGCGCCTTTCAAAAGCAGCCCCCATCTCTGCAACGCACTCCTGACTACCGGTATAGGCAGCCACAGCCGCCTTCTGTGCAATTGAAGAAGGGCCCGAAGTATATTGTCCCTGCAGCATACTGCAAGCCGATGCAATCCACTGTGTCGCAGCAATCCATCCAATACGCCATCCAGTCATCGCATATCCTTTAGACACCCCGTTCACGATAACCACACGGTCACGTATCTTATCAAACTGCGCGATCGACTCATGCTTACCAATATAGTTGATATGCTCATAAATCTCATCAGAGATAACTATAACATTTGGATATTTTGCCAGCACCTCAGCCATCTCCTTCAGCTCCTCAGCAGTATAAACACTTCCGGTAGGGTTAGATGGCGAGCAAAGAATCAGCGCTTTAGTCTTAGGAGTAATAGCCTCCTCCAGCTGCTGTGCAGTAATCTTAAAATCCTGATCAATTCCGGCATATACAAACACCGGTTTACCCTCAGCCAGCTTCACCATTTCCGGGTAGCTCACCCAGTAAGGAGCAGGGATAATCACCTCATCATCCTTACCAATGATAGAGAGTATAACGTTGCATATCGACTGCTTAGCACCGCTCGATACAACAATCTGTGCAGGCTTATAATCCAGCTCATTCTCCCTCATCAGTTTCTCACAAATAGCAACCTTCAGATCCTGGAAACCAGCCACAGGAGAGTAGAAAGAAAAGTTATCATCTATTGCCTGTTTGGCAGCCTGTTTTATATGGTCCGGAGTATAAAAGTCGGGTTCCCCCACACTCATATTAATAACATCAATTCCCTGAGCTTTCAGTTCATTGCTTTTTTGTGCCATTGCGAATGTTTCAGAAGGCGATAAAGCATTTAATCGGGCAGACAATAAATCCATAAAATTGTTATTTTGATTAATAATTTGGACAAAGATAGATAAAAATCATATTACCAACTGCTCAATGGTGAAAAAAAGTCATTATAAAGATGAAATAGGCTACAAATAGAAAAAGCCACCTATCGAGGTGGCTTTAATGGAAAAATATATATATTGTTATTACGATTTAGTTCTAAAAAAAATAAAGCATCAGTGATCATTTATCACTTAGCTTCAGAATCAGTGTTAATCAACTTCCCCACTGCATCAGCATACTTGCAGGATTTCCTGCTTTCTGCTCTTTGTTTGTTTATTTGGAAGTTGTTCAGCTTGCCATGCGCAAACTTGCTTTCAACGTACGGATTCTGTTTAATCTGTTAGTACGATAAGAAACAGATCCGTTAGAAATGTTTTGTTCCAGATACTTTATCTGATCCAAAATCTCTTCTTTGGTTAGGTTTCTGATTGTCATAATTTTTCCTTTCTTTTAAAATTAAAGTTATGATTAATCGGCAACCGTCTATTTAAGAAGCCATTCAATATGTAGTTGATAACCTAATGATGATTCTAAATAACTCGCTTGCCATTTAAATCAACACAAAGATAGTACATTTTATATGTTATACAACATATTTTTGATTGTTTTTATCTATCGATCATTAACACCGCCTATACCTCTAAAAGAAAGGCTTCATATGCAATACAACATCTTATTTACGTATGCAAATATACAACATTTATAATTATGAATTTTAAACTTCCTACCTTTCCACATTGGGTAGACCTGTTTGTTTTTTAGAAAACAGATCTTTTACGTTATAATGTCTACGATGAAGTAGCCATACAATGATCAATCCAAAAATGAAGGTAGACGTCGATGTTTCAACCATATGGCTGAACCTTACACTAGCTATAGGCATCAATGGATTAGGCATAATATGACCTAAGTGTGGTAATGCTAAAAGAAATGCGACCAACAATCCAGTCAGCCAAGGCTTTACTCTTGAACCACGAATTATTGGAATTGCTATTACAGCAAATAATATTCCTCGGGCTAATTGCAGTAAAATTAAGCTTGGTGAATCGATGAATGTATCAAAGGTATGTTCAAAGAAAGGTGCTATCTCTCCGGAGCTACCGTAAAATGCTCTGAGTTCAGGATTTTGCCATGCTATAAAGTAACCGGCCAACCAATATATTACCAGATAAGTAACAGCAAGAATACCTAATTTTAAGAGTAATTGCTTAAAAGGCATTAGCATTTTTTTATCTCCAACGATAACATCTCTTTTATTCCATTTATTGCAAATCAGAATAGCAAGAGGAATATAAATGAGTGGTATTGATAATCCCATTAAAAATAAGCGTGGAAGTAAATTGGGTGATACCGTTAAATCGGTAAGAAAATACCACGTTTCAACTTGTGTTATAAAAGTAAATGACCCATAATATGCCAAAGCTAATAGTAACGCAAGTCGCCATCCGTACCATCGTGAAGAAACAATAATCCCGATTATCAAAATTGTATTTATTAAGCCTATAATAAGCATACCGTTTGCGTCACTCACTAAACCAGGTTCTGAAGTAGTAGTCGGCATCAGGTCTCCAATTGCTAATGTACCTAAGATCCAAATAGGAAAGTAAAGTATAGTTAATAAGATTATCCTAAAAGCCCAAATCAAAATTTTCTTAGTATTCATATTGTTTTGTGTTTTAATTTATAGGAATTGATGTATTGTGTACAACTTTTCAAGGCTTGGCCAAAGTTTTTTATCTTATTTTGTGTAGGATTTCTTTCTGTTTGGGTTCAATATTTAGTTGGTCAAATATTTTTTTCGATAAACTTAATGAGTTATCAAAAGCCAAAACGGTGTTTTCTGGATTTAAATCCGAAGTTACTTTTTTATACGCTGAATACCAAATCGTGTCAATGTCCTTTTCGAGAAGTTTGAGTTTATATATTTGGACAGTTAATTATAGCTTCATCGAAATATATTTTTTATGTTCAACATTCTGTTTGGTAAAATTGCTTCCAACGTTCCGCAAATATGATTAGTTACGGAATGCGGGGCGCTTTCCTGTCGAAATGCACCGGGGTTTGTGTGGGCTGTAAAGCTTGATTATTCGCACCGAAACCGCAATTAATTATATTTTTCTGTTAGCAGCGGCCATT
>Ga0209075_1000659_pt1 | contig 33595 bp, 29 predicted proteins | sample Stecom2011_FD_187523 | JGI IMG/M metagenome (GOLD analysis project Ga0209075, IMG submission 187523) | Agricultural soil microbial communities from Utah to study Nitrogen management - Steer compost 2011 (SPAdes) (version 2) | ecosystem: Environmental > Terrestrial > Soil > Agricultural land...
TAAAAAATAAATTCCTATCTGATAATTGTCTGCTATCAAAACAAATTGACTTCCAAGGATACAGCTAGCGGCTACAAAAGAAAGAAATCCCATGTTTTTTTCATCGTCCCTGAAATCGGATATGAATTCCTTTTTGTAGAAAATAAATCGGCCAAGGAACAAAACACAAATAACGATATAGGCAATAATGTTAATATAAAATAATGACCAGGAAAGAAGGGTGTAATTGTATAAATGGGCTGCAACAGATACAATGCCTGTTGCCATAACCATTGCAAAATAAGACGGGGATAAATCTGCTATTCCACCAAACGAGTGATTTAACCGCACAGGCTTATTTCCATCTTCTTGTTTGCGATTTGTCAGCATAATAATTCATCTTATATAAACTCGTCATGTATACTAAAATGTTTGCCCAATTATTTATCTCCTTGTATTTGGATATAGGGTTTGTAATCGACAACTAATCTGCATTCTTGTTAAATGAATAATTCTCAATCTTATAATTTATCATTTTCTACTTTAAATGAGACCGTAGCATCCAAGCAGTTTTTTCATGATACTCCATCAGACCGGTAATGTAGTCGCTGATACCTTCTGCTTTCAATTTATCTGCTATAGGTGTAATATTTTCTCTTAAAAAAATAATAATACTTTCGTGGTCTTCCAATAATTCCGAAAAAAGAGTTTTGCTATCGTTCTTATCTAAAGATTTCTCTGAAAGATGTGTTAGTTCAAGATACTTCTTTAATTGCGCTGGTACAAAATGTCCTAAAACACGTATTTTTTCGGCTACAGTATCGACAATTTCTTGTTGCTCATTATACAGTTTCTCCAAATATAAGTGTACTGCATGGAAATCTGGTCCTTCAATATTCCAATGTGCATTGAGTGTTTTGGAATAAAGAAGAAATTCATCTGCCAGTATTTTTGATAATTGGTCTGCAATTACCTGTCTGTTTTTATCGGAAATCCCGATGTTTATCTTTTTCATTTTTTTTATATATAAAGTTTAAATTCATTTAAAGTTTTATGTTTCAATTATTATGAAATGAAAGTATTTCCTCTGTATACTATTTCCCTAATTTAAAAGCTCCTTCTATTTTGACCTATTATGAAGTTTATAACTAACATTTTTAATTTTGCCAACAGAGTTTTTCATTTTAATAATTATGAAATTTTCAGCGCAAGTCCTCCATTTTAGAATTGTATGTACCCAAACGTGCCACAGTACTAAGTTTTGCGCGGTGATAGAGTAATTTTTGCGCGAATTCAATATTGCTGTCTCTTCCTTTCCATGCATCCAAACAAGGTTGTTGAATAGCTCTAGCAAATGAAAATGCAACGATCCAAGGTAATTGATCCTTAAAGTTTTTATTGATAGCATTTAGATGTTCACATGCTTTTTGAGGAGATTGTCCACCAGATAAAAAAGCAATGGCCGGGACGGTAGCGGGAACTGATGCCAATAAACAATTCGCGGTGGCTTGGGCTACTGCATCAACACTGTTTCTTTCCTCACTTTCCTTTCCTGCAATTACCATATTAGGTTTTAAGATCATGCCTTCGAAATCGACTTTAAATTCATACAAATGATAAAAGAGCGTTTTCAAAACCTCTTCTGTCACCTCATAACATCGTTGCATAGAATGATTTCCGTCCATCAAGATTTCAGGTTCTACAATGGGTACAATATCAGCTTCTTGACACAATGTTGCGTACATGGTTAACGCATTAACATTAGCTTTTATGCAGGCTCGTGTGGGAATGTCGTTTCCAATAGTAATTACGGCGCGCCATTTTGCAAAGCGTGCGCCCACTTTTTTATACTCTGCCAATCGCTCGCGTAAACCATCAAGACCCTCGGTAATCTTTTCATTGGGAAAACCAGAGAGGGAGGTGGTGCTCATATCCACTTTTATTCCGGGAATAATTCCTGCGTGCGTCAATAAATCTGCCATGGGTTGACCATCATCTGTTTTTTGACGAATGGTTTCATCACTTAAAATAGCCCCTCCTATGCTTTCATTCAAGCCCGGAGTAGAAACAATTAACTGACGATATTTTCTTCGCATTTCCTCTGTTTCAGGAATTCCGTTCGCTGCAAAACGTTTGTTGCAGGTGGGATTGCTTTCGTCCATAGCAAGGATGCCTTTTCCATTGGAGAAAACTTGTTTGATTGTGTCTTTTAAGATCTGTTTGTCCATGAGAATCATGTAAAATAAGGTTGTTAAACCAACGCAAATAATTTATTCAAGCTTAGTAGTTCAACGGATAATAAAGTTAAGATTCTATTTACTGGAAGTTTTATAAACTGCGATTTATAATTTACATTATTCCCACTTGGATAATAGTTGAGGATAAGAATTTCAGGTTAGGAATGGTTATGGAAAAAACTCATTATCCTAATCTTTTTAATGCCGTAATGGTCTTAGTGGGATTAGCCGATCCAAAAATAGAACTCCCCGCGACCAATATGTCAGCACCAAGATCAATGAGTTTGGATGCATTCGAGAGATCGACACCGCCATCCACTTCTATCCGAGCTTTTGAACCAGTTTTATTTATTAGATTACGCGTCTGTTCAATTTTTTTATACGTATAATCTATAAATTTCTGTCCTCCAAACCCAGGGTTAACAGACATTATTAGGACCTGGTCTATATCATCGATAATACCTTCTAGATGGTTTACGGCCGTATGTGGGTTGAGAGCAACGCCAATTCCCATCTCTTCTTTCCTGATTGCCTGAATGGTACTGTGCAGATGTGTACAGGCTTCTATGTGGATTATTAAATGGTTGGCTCCAACTTCTTTAAACCGGCTGATGTATCTTTCTGGCTTAATAATCATCAAATGTACGTCAAGAGGTTTTAAAGCAAATCGATTTATGGCAGCTAACACAGGAAAACCAAATGAAATATTTGGCACAAAAACACCATCCATAATATCGACGTGAATCCAATCGGCCTCACTTTTATTAAGCATTTCGATATCCTTTTTAAGATTAGCAAAATCGCCTGCTAGAATAGATGGAGCTATAAGGTGTGCCATTCAATTTTAGGTTTATGTTTAAGTACTTAATTTACTAATTCAGTAATTATTTGATAAGTGTCCTATATCATTATTAGTTACGGTTATAAAAAAAAATGATGATTAGAATTTAAACCTAATCAATATTAGAAATGTTTTAGTTTTTAAAATAATTTGATGTTTCCACAAAATTATTGTAATTTTTCATAGCTCAATTAAAAATAAATGGAGGAATAACCATCTTATTTTCTATAAGCCAATTCCTAATTTTATATTCCGTGCAATTAAGTAACATCAAAAGATAATGAAATATTTCCCTGTAATTTTTATACGATTTCAATAAATAGTTATATAAATCACATGGTAATACCCATTTTGTTCCTATTGCTTAAAAAAACTAATTCAAAAATAAAATGTTTATATATATCAAATACATGGTGAGTTTGAGATGTAAAATTATAGTAAAGCAAGAGCTGGAAAAACTGGGTTTACATTATCTAAACGTAGATCTGGGAACAATTGAAATTAAGGAGAATATAACAGATTCCCAAACAGAACTTTTACGTAAAAACCTGAAAATATTTGGACTTGAACTTCTTGACGACAGACGGAATATTATTATTGAAAAAGTAAAGGCAGTAATTATTGAAATGATTCATTATTCTGATGAATTACCACAAGTAAACTATTCAGATTATATAAGTGAAAAGCTAAATTATGATTACACCTATTTGGCGAATACATTTTCAGAAGTAAAAGGAATTACTATTCAACAGTATATTATTGTCAACAAAATTGAACGTGCAAAAGAACTTTTGGTTTATGGCGAATTGAACCTCACAGAAATCTCCTATAAGCTTCATTATAGTAGTGTCGCACATTTATCAAATCAGTTTAAAAAAGTAACTGGACTTACTCCTACCCATTTTAAAAAAATGAAAAAGAAACGTTTAAGAAATATAGAAGATCTGTAAACTTAGTAAAAATCAAAAGTTTTCTAACCTAAGCCTCCTTATTTAAAACCATGAGGCTTTTTATATTTTTAAAAGAATTTTAAATCTAATATGGGAATACTGTAAATCTTAATATTTCCAATGTAATATTATTTTTCTAAAAATAACTCAACTTTAAGTTCTGAATTTAATAAAAATTTTAGCTCTCTTATAAATCACTTTTTATAAAATTATAATCGTGAAAAATGCAGATGTTGAGAAATCGAAGCCCTTTCTAATTATAGAGCTTATTGATTATGTTCCAAACGCGGTGGTAATGAAAACCATTCTAAAAAAACCCACTGGAAATGTAATGGCTATTTCTTTTGATTTAGGTGAATATCTACCAGAGAAAATATCACCTTTTGATACATTAATTCAAATCATAGAAGGTCGCGCCGAAATTTTAATCGATCATCATTTTTTCATCTTAGAAACGGGAGAGTCTATTGTTATTCCAGCACATTCTAAAAATTCTTTCAAAGCAAATGTGCGGTTTAAAATGATTTCTACAATAATTAAAAGTGGTTATGAATAACCTTGCTTAACCTGAAAGATAAAAAAACAATGGATGAGGACCTATACATTAAAAATGAAAAAAAAAGTATCGCTGTTATCGTAGCTCATCCGGATGATGAAACCTTATGGTGCGGCGGAACCATTCTGCAACACCCTGAATGCAAATGGTTTATTGCTTGTTTATGCAGAAAATATGATCCAGATCGTGCACCTAAATTTAAAAAAGCCCTTAAAACTTTTAAGGCAAAAGGAGCTATGGGTAATTTAGACGATGGTCCAGAACAAACACCTTTAGATAAAAAGGAAGTAGAAAAAGCAATTTTAGCTTTACTACCAAAACAGCATTTTGACCTTATTTTAACCCACAGTCCTTATGGCGAATACACTAGACATTTACGCCATGAAGAAATTGGTCTAGCGGTTATAGAGCTGTGGAACGATAAAAAAATTACTTCCAAGGAACTCTGGATTTTCGCATTTGAAGATGGCAACAAGACCTATTATCCAAAAGCCATAAAAGGCGTAAGCATTTACCAAAAACTTCCTAAAAACATATGGGAAGAAAAATACCGAATAATTACGGAAGTGTACGGTTTTGAAAAAACTGGATTTGAAGCCAAAACAACACCAAAAACTGAAGCCTTTTGGGAGTTTAAAAGCCCAATAGAAGCTCGTAAGTGGATTAAGCAAAGATCAATTAATTGAAAAATCGCTAAAGCATTCTCCTATGAAAGTGTTAATTCTTTATGATTACCCACCTTCTCCTGGTGGACTCGCTACCCAAGGAGATTTACTTTTTCGAGGCCTCCGAGAATTAGGAATAGACTGCCACGCCGCTCATTTTGAATCGGCACAAGAAAAAGAATGGTATTATCGTTGGTTTGAACCCGATGTTGTTGTTGGCGTGGGATATTGGGGCCATACGCCTCAACTTGTACTTCATCCACAACGCTATGGTATTAGGGCTGTACCATGGCTCGTAGCAGATGGATATATTGCTAATTATCAAGAAGTATTAAACGAACTTCCACTTATTCTAGTAACATCCAATTGGGTAAAAGACATGTATGTTAGAGACGGCATAAATGCTAAAAACATAGAAGTTCTTCCAGTTGGCTGCGATACGACTTCTTTTATTCCTTTTGAAAAAAATGATCCCAAAATAAGTGCCGTTCGAGAGTCATTGGGTATTTCGCCAGATCAGTTAATGGTTCTTACTGTAGGTGGCGATGCTGCATCAAAGGGAGCCCAAGAGGTTATGCAGGCCTTAGCAATAATCGATACAAAGGCTCCCGACTGGAAATATGTATGTAAGGTATGGCCACAACCCAGAACAAAGGCCCAAAATCTTTTAGATTTGGAAATGGCTACCCGATTAGGGCTAGAAAAAAACATCACCTACGCCACCAATACAATTTCCAGAAACTTTATGCCTTATTTAATTGGCGCGTGCGACATCTATGCTGCACCATCTAGACTTGAAGGCTTTGGAATGCCTCAAGTAGAAGCAGGAGCTTGTGGAAAACCTGTTATTGGAATAAAAGCGATGGGTATGCTTGATACCCTAATACATGAAAAAACAGCATTTTTGGCTGAAGTGGCTCAAAAAATTGTTGTGAAGGAGGTTATTTTGGGAGAAGAATCTGGCTTTGAAAACAATCATAAAATAGAATTTGATGTTCCTAGAACTGTAGATTACCGGGCAAATGTACAGGATATTGCTAAGTACTTAATCAAACTCATGAACAATGAAAAACTTCGGATGGATATGGGTATAGAAGCTAGAAAACATGTCATAGCTCATTTTGATTACCGTGTGGTAGCTCAAAAATTTATAAATATTATCCAGGATAAGCTGGAAATTAATTAAGTAAAGATGACTTCAAATGATCAAAATTTAATTGAATCTGCAGAAAAAGCGGCCTTGGAAGTTTTGTTGCACAATTCCAAAGGTCCGTTTATGAATTTGCCTAGGACTGCTGGCTGGGGATATCCTGAACCTTACACTAGAGATCTTTCAATTTCTGTATTGGGAATTGCAGTATCTAAAAACGCTGTTTTAATTGAGAGCATGCGTATGGTTTTAGAAACTCTTGCCAAAAATCAATCTGAAAACGGCCAGATTCCTTCTCTTGTCCACGATAAAAACAATTTGGGGTCTAGCGATACCACACCAGTATTTTTGATGGCCGTGGGTGTTTTTAGAAAAGTGTTAGACAACCCAATTTTTTTAGAAGATGCGGTTAATAAAGCCCTGCTATGGATGGCATATCAATGTCCAACCAATCATTATTTAATAGCTCAGCAACCAACAAGCGATTGGCGCGATGAGCAATGGGTTTTAGGTTATGGTCTGTTTGTTAATAGTTTAACTTACACCGCTTTTAAATTATTGAAAAAAGAAGAAAGTGCCAAAAACCTGGGAACTTCCATAAACCAACCTACGCATGCATCAGATATTTCAAAAAAAGTTTTGCATGAAGGACTCGCCATAGAGAACAAACCTTATTATGCCTTATGGTCCTACAAAGTGTACAGTAGTGATCGATTTGATTTATTGGGCAACAGCCTTGCAATTCTATCGGGATTAGCCTCGGCTAAAAAGGCCAAGAACCTGGTAAAATGGATTGAAGATGAATGCGAATCAATGACCTGGACAAAGGATTTAGCACGCGATTTGACGCCAAATTTCTTCCCTTTTATCCAGCCCGAAGATGTGGATTGGAAGTCGAGATATTACGATTATAATATGCCTGGAGATTATCATAATGGTGGTATATGGCCATTTATTAGTGGATTTTATATTGCAGCTTTAGTTGCTATTAAAGAATTTGAATTGGCCGAAAAAAAACTATTGGCATTAACCAAACTCATCAAAAAAGGTAGAAATAAAACACTAGAGTTTAGCTTTAACGAATGGTATAAAGCCCAAACCGGACAACCCATGGGTCAAGATTGGCAAACTTGGAGTGCTTCAAATTATCTGTATGCGGCAACCTGTGTTAAAGAAAGACATACACCATTTTTTGAGGATATTCGGTAAAACTATGAATATAACAAATGAGCCTGTCGTATGTTTTTATAATCCCATTAAATCTAAAAAAGAGAAATTAACAAATATCTAACCCAAAAGAATCTATGATTTCTGTAACACTATTCCTTTATTGTTCAACTTTATATATATAGTTTTTGGTAACTTAACAAGTTGGTATTTTTTAAAAAATCTTAAAAATGTTTGGAATCAAAAATTCCTAGATTTATTTGTACAGCCAACTTAAAGAAATATTATTTAAAATATCAATTTTATGAAAATTGCTTTTATAGCAACATATCCACCACGAGAATGTGGTATTGGAACTTTCACCCAAAGCCTTGCTCACGCTATGAAAAACAGTGGTGAAAATGAAATCATCATTATAGCAATGACCGATAATCATAAGGAACATTCATTTCCTCCAGAAGTAAAACTAACCATTCATCAAGAGCATCAAACCGATTATTTAGCGGCTGCAGATTTTATTAATCGAAGTGGCGCACAAGTTTGTATTCTCGAACATGAATTTGGTATTTATGGTGGACAAAGCGGTGTGTATATATTACCACTCTTGCATCGGCTGCATATTCCTTTAATTTCAACCTTACATACCATTCTTGAAAAGCCTTCTTATACGGAAAAGGCCATTTTAAAACAGATTTGCAGCATGTCTGATAAATTAGTTGTAATGAGCCATAAAGCCATTCAGTTTCTTGAAGACATATACAATGTTCCGTCCGAAAAAATAGCTAGAATAGAACATGGCGTTCCTGATATTCATTTTGATAAGGAAATCTCGAGAAACGAACTTAAATTAAATACTAAAAAACTGCTTTTAACCTTTGGATTTGTTGGACGAAACAAGGGAATTGAAACTGTTATTGAAGCCTTGCCCAAAATTATTGAAAAGCATCCGGAAGTGTTTTACATTGTATTGGGAAAAACACACCCCAACGTGCTTAGAAGCGCTGGTGAAGAGTATAGGAACTATCTCCAAGTACTTATAAAAAAACTTAACCTAAGCGACCATGTACTTTTACTCAATAAATTTGTGGATGAAGAAACACTATTTAAGTATTTGGCAGCATGCGATATTTATATAACGCCTTATATTAATGAAGCTCAAATTACCAGTGGAACCCTTACTTATGCCATGGGTTCTGGTTGTGTGGTTGTTTCCACTCCGTATTGGCATGCCGCCGAATTACTAACAGAAAATAAAGGTTGTCTTTTTGATTTTAAAGATAATGTTGGTTTAGCCAAGGTACTTAATGGATTATTGGACAAACCAGAATTAATAAATACCATTCAGCAAAAAGCTGTTACATATGGTCAGGACATCATTTGGCCAAAAATAGGACAGAGATACCTCAAGCTTGCAGGCCAATTAATCTTTGGTCCTGCAAAGTTGGAACCAAAAAAAGAAACCGGCATCGACCTGTTGCTTTTACCTCCTTTTTCATTGGCACATATTAAAAGACTAACCGATGATACAGGAATTATACAACACGCAAAATTTGGAATCCCAAATTTAAAAGAGGGTTATTGTCTGGACGATAATGCTCGGGCATTACTTATGGTTTGTATGGCCTATAAGCAAAAGAAAAACACACTTGCTTTAGAGTTAATGCCCGTTTACTTGAGTTATATCCACTATATGCAAAACAAGGATGGAACATTTAGGAATTTTCTTAGTTTTAATCGGAATTTTCTTGACGAAGTTGGTTCTGAAGATTCCTTTGGAAGAACCATTTGGGTACTTGGCTATCTTATGGGCAACGCTCCAAATGATGCATATTATCAAACAGCCAGATTGGTTTTTTTCGATGCCTCACCTAATTTTGAAAAACTCAAATCTATAAGAGGTATTGCCAATACGATAATTGGTATTTGCTACTATCTTAAAACAAACCCATCAGATGATGACATGAAGATGTGTTTATTAAAAATGACGGATATCCTTGTAGTAAATTACGAGCAAAATAAATCGGAAAACTGGGATTGGTTTGAATCACTTCTAGCGTATGACAATGGTATTTTGCCTCTAGCATTACTACATGCTTCACAGGTGTTGAGCAATAAAAAATTTAAAGAAATTGCATTCGAGTCTATGCGTTTTCTAACATTGCACACACTTAAAGATGGTTATCTTTCTGTAATTGGAAACCGACAGTGGTTTGTAAAAGATAAAGAGCGCTCCATCTATGCCCAACAACCTATTGATGCTATGGCCATGGTACTTATGTATCATCAAGCTTTTGTTATAACTGGTGAAAGAGCTTATTTAGAAAAACTTTTTACAGCGTTTATGTGGTTTCTCGGCGAGAATGATTTACGTATGAGTCTTTACGATTTTGAAACCAAAGGTTGTTGCGATGGCTTTGAAGATTACGGTGTTAACCGAAATCAAGGTGCTGAAAGTTCCTTGGCATATCTTATATCTCATCTTACAGTATTGCAAGCTTATGAAGAATCATATCACAATCAAGAATTAAACGATTTTGCAGAATAAGCTCTGTTAAAACTAAGCTTCCAAAAGAAGAAAAAAGAGTCCTCGTTTTAAAATGGTAATTCTTAATTTTTTAGCCCTTCAAATAATGCTTCCATATCCACAACTGCATAAGTGGTAGAATAATCGGAGACTGCATATGGCAAAATCAAGTTGTTATTATGAATAAGGGAACCACAAGAATACACGACGTTTGGTACATATCCTTCTCTTTCATTTTCAAGAGGCATAAGAAGTGGTTCTTCTAACCTTCCTATTTCTTTCGTTGGATCGTCCAAATCGAATAACGATGCACCAATGCAATAGCGTCTCATTGGTCCCACGCCATGTGTAATAATTAACCATCCCTTTTCGGTCCATATGGGAGATCCGCAATTTCCGATTTTAGAAAATTCCCAAGGGTATTTTGGTTTCTGAAGAAGAATAGGCTCGGTCCACAATGTATTTCTATCTGAAAACATGATGTAATTATTGACTCCATCTAGTCGCGAAAGCATGGCGTACTTACCATTAATTTTTTTAGGAAAAAGCGCTAAGTTTTTACCCATAGCTCCCTTTCCATGCAGAGGCATAATACGAAACGTACAAAAATCGTCAGTGGAAAGAAACTTCGGTAAAATAGCATGACCATTATAAGCTGTATAAGTAGCATAAAATTTAACACTTCCATCATCGTCAGTAAAACGAACAAAACGACCATCTTCTATTCCACCACTTTCCGATTCTGAAATGGGATAAATAACACGCTCACTAATATCCGAGTCACGATGAAATTCAATATCATAGTAAGAATCTACCAACCACGTTATTTCCTCGAGAGCAAGTCGTTTGTCTATACTTATAGTTACATCCTTTAGTATATTATTTACAGAGTTTTTTAAAACATCATAGTCGAAATGGTCTGGAAGGTTTTCCACAATAACCTTGGAATATTTCTCAGGTATTTTCATCTCATTCATTTTTTCAACAAACCTTCCTTTGTGGTATGATTTTTTTTGAGAGACTTCGGCCACATCCATCGATTTACCTATGCTCATCAAACGAAGATCATTGTTTTTATCTAGAATAGCTCTTCTAAAAACAATAGATGAAATATGTCCCTCTCCAGTGGCTCTAAATGAAATAATTACACGTGTTTCACCTTCCTCCAAATACGTTTGATCGATATCAGGGATAATGGAAGGGTTAAAAAAGGCCGTCGATTCAATAGAGTATTCCATTGTGAGATACGAACCAATAAGCAGCTTTCGCTCATAGGATATATCATCAAAATTCATCTCCATTTGCTCAATAATTTTCTTAACATTATTACAGTGTTTTGTAAAAAGCCGAGTAATATTTCGGTGTCGGTACGCAAATTCCCTAAGCGTTTGATCCAGTGCTGTTTGCACTTCAGTTTCACTCATTGCAAAAACCAATGCCAACATATCTTTTGTGGGTTCTTCACCATTCATAAAAAATCTAGCTACTACTCTACTTGAATCTGGAAGAAAATTTAATTTTTTTCGTGTTACAGGAACTCTCATTATATTAAATTTTTTAGGAAGTAATTTATGTGTAATAATAAATAAACGGTAAAGTTTATTTAAAAGTATAGTTTACAATCATATTTTTTAGATATCAAATCAACAGATTAATAGTCTCGAAAACAATACGTTTACAAAGTTAATCTTTCTAGAATAAAATATCTAAATCGGAACTAATTATTCTTGATATTTTTCTATAAACAATTGTTAATAAGAAGAAAACCTTAAATGTGAAATTAATTTTAAGTTGACTAAAAGAACTTGTATTTTTGAGAGTAACCCAAAACTTTTTTAAACATGCGTATAGAACAAGATATTAAATTAGGCTTTAAGGATGTGATGATTAGACCAAAAAGGTCTACCTTAAAAAGTAGGTCTCAAGTTAGCTTAGATAGAAGTTTTAATTTTCTAAACAGTCAAGCCACATGGAGCGGTATTCCTATAATGGCTGCCAATATGGATACTGTTGGCACTTTTGAAATGGCTTTGGCTTTAGCTAAACACCAATTATTTACTGCCATACATAAACATTACTCCTTAACTGAATGGAAACAGTTTTTGCAAAACTCACCTAAAAACATCGCAGATTTTATTGCAGTTAGTACGGGAACAGGAAAAGAGGATTTAAAAAAACTAGCTAGTATTTTTAAATTACATCCACAATTACAATTTATCTGCATTGATGTAGCCAATGGCTATTCCGAACATTTTGTAGGCTTTCTGCAACGCACGAGAGAGCAATATCCGAATAAAACCATTATAGCTGGAAATGTAGTCACTGGCGAAATGGTAGAAGAACTTCTTTTATCTGGTGCAGACATTGTTAAAGTTGGCATTGGGCCGGGTTCTGTTTGCACCACACGTGTTAAAACTGGTGTTGGTTATCCGCAATTATCCGCCATTATAGAATGTGCAGATGCCGCACATGGTTTAGGTGGCCAAATTATAAGCGATGGAGGCTGTTCTACGCCTGGAGATGTTGCTAAAGCGTTTGGAGCTGGAGCCGATTTTGTGATGCTTGGTGGCATGTTTGCCGGACATAGTGAAAGTGGTGGTAAAACTATTGAACGAAACGGTAAAACTTATAAGCAATTTTACGGAATGAGTTCTACAACTGCTATGGATAAATATGTTGGCGGCGTTGCAGAATATAGATCTAGTGAAGGAAAAACCGTTGAAGTTCTTTACAAGGGTGATGTTGAAGCAACTATTCAGGATATTCTAGGAGGTTTACGAAGTACTTGTACCTATGTTGGTGCACTACGTTTAAAGGAATTGACAAAAAGAACCACGTTTATTCGAGTGGCCGAACAGGAAAATAGAACTTATACGGAATAAAAAAAGGGAACCTCAGTTCCCTTAAATATTATTTAATACCAATAGTTATTATTACATAAACTGTAAATTAACACCTGCTAAGAGTTGAAATACAGGTTGAACTCCTTGTACATAAACAGAATATTGTGGTTCCACATACATATTAAATACTGAAGCCCCCATTTTAACTACTTTCCCAATACCTAGAGCAAATGGAACAGAATATGCCTCATTTTTAAGATCAAGAACCCAAATTGGCGCTCCTCTTAAATAAGTACCTTTTCCCAATTGCCAGAAATAAAAGGGTTGAACAGCTGCCAAATTTGTGTTTTCTCTATCACTTTCTCCAGCAAACGACGCTTGCCAAGTAATTAATCCTCCATATTGAAATATTGGAGATTTTGCGACAAAGGCAACAAAGGCAAATCCACCCTGCCATTTTCCAGTACCCAATGCATCGTCACTAGCTGTTGGAGCTGTAACAGATGGACCTATACCCATGGTGGTTGTAGCATTAGACACAAAATTATAAGACAAAAATGCATTCATATCACCAAGACCACTTGTGGTATTAACAACACCAAATCCATTTGGCATCCCAATAGTTGAAATTGGCATGGATGCCCGCAATAATAATTTTCCTTTCATTATTGGTTTGGCAAAACGAATCCAAGTAGTATTCATATACGCATCATCTGGAGCGTCGGATAATTTTGGCATATAATAATTTTGAAAGCTTATAGCTGTCATGTTTGCCAATGGATTGTTTGCTTGTGCTTCACTGGAACTCTCTGGTGTTTTTTCTACTGGTTTTTCATCTTGTGAAAATCCTGACATGAAACATAACATGGTTGCGAATAATAAAAATGATTTTTTCATAATGTATTTATTTTGTTAATTCAAAAGGAAAAACAACCTTCCAATCTGTTTTCATATCCACTACATGCCAACCGCTAATTTCAGCTGTTTTCATAAGTTCATCCGAAAAAGTTCCAATTTTAGATTCCGGACCGTAAGCCCATTCCCTATCGGCATCTGTATGATGTACCAAGCCCTGAAAAGTTTTGATACCTGCACTTTGGCTCCATTCTAGCATTTGCTGGTCGCCTGTCGAGTTTCCGAATGCAAGAATTGGTTTTTTACCAATATGTGAATTGATTCCTGCAGGCTTTCCATCTTTATCGTCGTTAAAAGCAACTTCAGGCAATCTCATTAATACGGGTTTTCCATCGTTATAGTTGTAAGAGACTTTAACACTACTTCCAACCACATTTTGAGCAGGAATCCCATAAACAGCTTCTGTCCAAGGACGCATAAATTCAATACCTCCTCCTGAAACTATAAATACATCAAAATTATTTTCTTTTAAATAATCTATTAATTCAAGCATGGGTTGATAAACCATTTCCGTAAAAAGTCTCTCTTTAAATCTTGGATCTGGTTGTTTTGCAACTGTTATCCAATTGTTTACAATAGTTTCAAAAGCGTCTGTAGACATGCCTGCATGTGTTACTGCTACTATTTCCAATAAGCCTTTTTCACCAGATTCCATCAACGCCTTTTGGTCGTTTTCTAAAACGGCTTTAAATGGTTGTTTGTTTTTCCATTCTGGATGTTCAGGAGCTAAGGTTTTGATTCTTTCTAAGGCAAATATCAATTGTGCATAAACGGGTTTTTCGGCCCATAAGGTGCCGTCGTTATCAAAAGTTGCTATTCTGTTGATTGGAGCTATATAGTCTGCACTGTTTTTGTCTGTAACAGCATCTACAAAACTAACAATAGCTTGTTTTGTAATTCCTTCATTCCAAGATGGTAGTGGATCGGATTTCTTAACAGTTTCAATATTTTCACCGACATCCGTTTTTGTTTCTGCATTTTGTTTGCAAGAAACCATAAAACCAAAAGTAATAAGCATACCCAGTAATACTGTGGTAAACTTGTTTGTTTTAACTTGCATGTGTATATAATTTAAGGTTATAGGAATCCTTTAAAAAATAAAAAAATCGGCACAGAGAGAATAAGAGTTCCCTGTACCGATTCATTCTTTATTTTTGCTTAGTTCCTTCCAAAGGTGGTAAGGTTAGGCCTTTTTCCTTTGCCAACTCTTTTACCTGTTGCATGGTGCGGAATTGCTTAATACTTGTCGGACCTGCATACGAGTCACTTTGAAGTGGTCTTGGTGGGTAGTCAATATAAGTTTTCATAAGACTAGTAAGTGCTTTACCAAACAATGGTAAAGTCCAAGTTTTCTCGGTATAACTGTTCATAAACACATCATAACGCTCTTGTGGATCTTGCCATAAATCATAGATAGCCGGTACTGTGGCCACATACATTTCAGCTCCTCTCCAACCTAACTGTTGACCAGGCATATCGCTACCTGCTTGGGCGCCATTATCTCCTCGTAAATTAAATACAGCTTTAAATTTTTGATATCTAATGGCACCGGGAGCCAATTCGATTTCGGTAAAATAAAACCAAGTATCACGAAGTGGCTCTCCTTCATTGAACAATACATTGGCCATATCTTGACTATCGAATATCATAGGCACGCCATCTCTATCATTTTTTGGTAATTCCACTCCTGCCAAAGCGGCAAAAGTAGCCATTAAGTCTAGGCCACCAACGATGTCGTGACTGTCAGATCCAGCTGCTATTTGTCCAGGCCACCATGCTATTGCAGGTACACGGCTACCAGCTTCTCTATCATTCCCCTTAGTTCCTCTAAATGGCGTGTATCCAGAATCTGGATGTACATCTTGCCAAGCACCATTATCTACGGTATAGATAACAATGGTATTATCAGCAATACCAAGAGCACGGATTTTATCCATGACACGACCTACGTTGTAATCCATCTCCACGACGGCATCAGCATATAAGCTTTTGGCCGGTGATTTTCCAGCAAACTGCTTAGAAGGTAGGTTTGGCTGGTGGTTCTTTGCGAAGTTAACAGACATAAAGAACGGGGCACCTGCTTGCGTGTAAGTTTCTAATTGCTTAAGCACGTTTTCGGTCATGTTCATGTCCAATTCGGCGATGTTTTCAGGAGTAACCTTTGAAACTTCTTTTGCAGGACTTCCTGCTACACCTTCCAAAATTCCCGTAGTAACCTTTTGGTAGTACGCCAACATTTTAGCAGGCATATCCGGGTTAAAAGATGGGAAAGTATAAGTATAAGCGTTTAAGTGATACAATACCACATTCTGCATTTTGTCATACCCTTGTGCTGTAGGCATGGCGTAATCGGCTTCACCCAAATGCCATTTTCCTGAAAAATACGTATTGTAGCCACCTTTTTTAAGTACAGAAGCTAAGGTCCATTCTGCTGCTGGAAGTCCACCACCTTGACCTTGAAAGGCTACGGTAGTCATTCCAGAACGGTTTGGAATTCTACCTGTTTGCATGGCAGCTCTTCCAGGAGTACAACTTGGTTGACCATAAAAGTCCCAAAATTGCATACCTTCTTTCGCCATTTTGTCGAGGTTAGGCGTTGGCATTCCACGGCCTACTCCTCCTCCATATACACCTAGGTCTCCCCAACCAGTGTCATCGGAAACGAGCAGGATAATATTGGGCTTTGAGGGTCTTGGATTGTCTAGTTTAGCTGGGACGAATTTTTACGGTCATAAATTATATATTTGAATTATGGCAAAAAGATACAACAACGAATTAAAGGTTACAATAGTAGAACTATTGCAATCAGGAATGAAAGCAAAACAAATAAGTGAGGATTACGGTGTTGCTCCCAGCCTTATAAGTCGCTGGAAAAAGGAATACGAGGCTAAATCTGGAGATTTTTCCAAGAAAAGAGAACTTACAGTGGAAGAGCAAGAACTTAAAGCGTTACGTAAAGAATTACGTGATGTAAAAATGGAGCGTGACATCTTAAAAAAGGCGGTAAGCATCTTTTCCAAGAGCGATCGTTAAAATATCAATTCATTTTATCAAATGAATCAGTTTTTGTGGTTGAGAAGATGTGTAAGTGTATGCAGGTCAGTAAAAATGCATATTACAATTGGCGTAAGAATAAGAATTTAGTAAGGACTAAAAATTCTGTAATATTACTAAAAGAACGGATTAGAGCTATTTTTGAAGATAGTAAAGAGATTTATGGAAGCTGTAGAATACAGAAAATGTTAGAACGAGAAAATCTAAATTATTGCCGTTCATATATCTCGATATTGATGAAAGAAATGGGGTTAAAAAGTGTTTTAAAAAGAAAGTTTGTAAACACAACCGATTCCAGGCATAACTTTCCGTTGGCTAAAAATGAACTAGATAGAGAATTTTCAAGTTCAACAATCGGAGAGAAATGGGTGTCCGACATCACTTACATTAGAGTAAATGATAACTGGAATTACCTAACAACTATTATAGATTTAGCAGACAGAAAGGTTGTAGGATGGGCATTAAGCGAAGATATGACTGTACAAAATACGGTGTTAAAAGCTTGGATTCATGCGAGAAGAAATAGAACTATTTCAAATAATTTCATATTTCATTCCGATAGAGGTGTTCAGTATGCAGCAAATACAATGACTAATATCTTTTCTTTCAATAGCAATATAACACAATCTATGAGTAGAAAAGGTAACTGTTGGGATAATGCAGTAGCGGAAAGCTTCTTTAAAACTATTAAACACGAATGGCTATATCGTTTTAAGTTCAATTCATACTTGCAATTATTTGACAAAGTAAGCCAATATATTACTTGGTATAATACCAAAAGAATCCATTCAAGCTTGGACTATTTAACACCATTGGAAATGGAGCTAAAACTAAAAGGAATTATCAACAATGCGGCCTGAAAAATTTAGTCCCATTTTTATTAGATAGTCCATCTCTTTGTCTTCTTCTGTGCAAATGTCACAGAAAATGATAGGCAAAACATACCTACCATGATTAATGATAATGTTTTTGAATTTTTCATTTTTAGAATAATTAAATTAATTAAAGATGCGAATGTTTGAAATTTGATAGGAATAAGAATAAAGTCAAACGAGGTGTTAAGTATTCTAATTTGATTTTAAACAAATGAAGTTTATTTAAAATTTTTAAAGTAATATTTATCAAAGTTGAAAATAACAGATTTTCAACTTTATAGATGCCCCTATCTACTACAAAGTACGTTAAATTTTTTTTAACATTCTTTTAAGTTTTAAGTTTATTTTTAAAAAAAAATGAAGAATATACATGTTAAAGTATCGCTGATTTTTTAACAATGTGGTTATAACTGATTTTGTAGTCAATTATTGACAACCATGTTTTATTAACATTATTCCATTTATTTAATTGGGAAGTTCTTTTTTATTTACAAATTTCAACATGGATATGTGAAGAATTTTCTCATTGAAAGTTGTAAAATAAAGTATGTGAAAAATGAGATGGATAGAAATACAACCTATAATTGTTCTAATTACAAGCCTTTCATTAACAACTCTGCTGTTGCTGGATTGGTAGCCAATGGCACATCGTGCACATCGCATAAACGTAAAAGCATGAGTACGTCCGGTTCATGTGGATGTTTTTCCAGAGGATCTCTAAAAAACAGCACCATATTACATTTTCCTTCAGCTACTCGTGCTGCAATTTGTGCATCACCACCCATAGGTCCAGAAAGCAACCTAAGTACTTCAAAACCCGCTTTCTTCACTTTTTTACCAGTCGTTCCTGTAGATACTAATGAAATGTTTTTTTGAAGAAGAATCTCTCTATGTTCATTTAAAAACTGAACCATTTCAGCCTTTTTTCCGTCGTGTGCAATAATTGCTATTTCCATGAACCTAATTGATTGATATGATATGAAACAAGTCCATCTATAGGACGTTTAATAATATTTCCGACCTTAAAATGAAATTCCTTGGCCACCTCTAAAATTTCATCTTTAGAAAAATAGGCTACAGAACCTACAAAATGGACTGGAACTGTTTTTATTTCTTCGGAATATTGTAAAATCATGTTTTTTGAAAACTGTCGCAAACCTTCCATTATTAGATTCTTTATATAGTTGGAATCTTTATTGGAAAATAAAAATTCGGCAAATGAAGCTAAATAAGCATTAGGATTTGCCTGCTTGTAAAGATTGTTTTTTATGTAATCTGCATCCAAATTGTATGTTTGAGCAAAAGAGATTTTTAAATTTTCAGGCATCCTATTAAAATAGTAATCCCTTATTAATTGTCGGCCATAATAATTTCCGCCCGCATCGTCCATGATACTATATCCTAATGAAGCTACGCGTTGATGAATTTGTTGGCCATCAAAATAACTGCAGTTGGAACCCGTTCCAAGAATGCAGACTACAGCGGCTTCATTTTTAGAACTTAGGCTGGCTCTTAAAGCTGCCTGGGTATCTTCCTTAACTTCAATGGTTGCGTTATGGAAGATGTTCTGTAACACTTTATTTAATAAAAGTCTTGGTTTTTCTGTACCACAACCAGCCCCATAAAAAAACACATGTGAAACTTGGTCCTTAAGTTTTAGTAAATTAGAATTTGACTGTATAATTCCAGAAAGTTCTTCGCCAGTTAAAAGTGCGGGATTGAGTCCTTTGGTTTCCATTTTATCTAAAAGCTGATGTCCTTTGGAATCGACAGAAATCCAATCGCATTTTGTAGAACCGCTATCGGCTATTAATATCATGGGTTAAAAATATAAAAATTCCACATACCAAACCTATTTTTCAATGGATTTAGCAGGTGGAATTTATTTGAAAATTTATTTTAAAAGGCATTCATAAGCGCTGCCAACTCGACTAATTTAACAGAATAGGCGTATTCATTATCATACCAACCTATTAACTTAAAAAATCTGGAATTTAATTCTATAGATGCGTCTGCATCAAAAATACAAATTCTTGTTTCTCCTACAAAATCTTGCGACACTACCTTTTCCTCGGTGTAGCCTATAATTCCTAACATTTCATTTTCTGAAGCTCTTTTGAATACCTTTTTAATTTCGTCCAAAGAAGTTTCTTTTTGAGTTCTAACGGTTAAATCCACTACAGACACGTTAGCAGTTGGAACTCTAAAAGCCATTCCTGTTAATTTACCATCCAATTTTGGTATAACTTTACCAACCGCTTTTGCTGCACCTGTAGAAGCTGGAATAATGTTTAACAATGCACTTCTTCCAGCTCTGTAATCTTTTCTAGAAGGACCATCAACGGTTAATTGCGAGGCTGTTGTAGCGTGTATGGTGGTCATTAAGGCTTCTTCAATTCCAAAATTATCATCTACAACTTTAGCCATAGGTGCCAAACAATTGGTAGTACAAGATGCATTGGAAATAATGGTTTGCGAAGCTTTTAATTCGTTGTGATTAACACCCATTACAAACATAGGAATATCTTTACTAGGTGCGGAAATTACTACCTTCTTTGCTCCTGCTTCTATGTGGTAATTAGCTGTTTCCAAGGTTGTGAAAATCCCTGTACAATCTGCAACTACATCTACTTGGACTTCATTCCATTTTAAATTTCTGGGATCTTTTTCGGCTGTTACCCGAATGGTTTTTCCGTTTACAACTAAATGACCTTCTTTTACTTCTATAGTGCCGTCGAATTTTCCATGAACAGAGTCATATTTCAATAAATAGGCTAAATGATCTACTTCTAATAAATCGTTTATGGCTACTACTTCAACTTGTTGTTTTAATGCTGCTCTAAATGCGAGTCTTCCTATTCTTCCGAAGCCGTTAATTCCTAATTTTAATTTTGACATTCTTTACTGTTATTTATTCTTTATTATTATTCTTTTTCTTATCTCTTATTTTGGCTTTTCTCTTTAAACCATTAAGTCGTCATGATATCAGACACGCGAAGTAATTCTAAATTAATTTCTGTCTTTCCTTTTACAGCTTTGTCCAAAGAAGTTAATTCCATTTTATTATCCAGAATTCCAACCATACAATTGGACTTCCCTTCCAATAAGGATTCCACGGCTTTCACTCCCATTCTACTAGCTAAAACACGATCGAAACAGCTTGGAGAACCTCCACGTTGCATATGTCCTAAAACTGAAACACGCACATCGTATTCGGGCATGTGTTCATCTATATAATCTTTAAGTTCGAACACGTTTTTCCCTGTTTTGTCACCTTCAGCAACCACAACAATGCTCGAGGATTTCCCCGAGGCTTTACTTCTTATTAAAGATTCTACCAATCTTTCTAAACCTAAATCTTCTTCAGGAATTAGAATTTCTTCTGCTCCTGCTCCAACTCCAGCGTTTAATGCTATATGTCCGACATCTCGTCCCATAACTTCAACAAAAAACAAACGTTTGTGCGAACTGGCTGTATCTCGAATTTTATCGATGGCCTCTACAACGGTATTTATAGCTGTATCATAACCTATGGTGAAATTGGTACCATAAATATCGTTATCTATAGTTCCTGGAATGCCTATTATTGGGAAATTAAAATCTTCATTAAAAATCATTCCTCCATGAAACGTGCCATCTCCTCCTATTAAAACAAGGGCTTGAATGCCTTTATCAACTAAATGATCGTATGCTTTTTTTCGACCTTCTAAGGTTCGAAAATCATTACAACGAGCCGATTTTAAAATGGTTCCTCCTGTATGAATAATGTGATTGACATTTCTAGCTGTTAGATCCTTAAAATCGCCTTCCATCATGCCCTCAAAACCTCTATAAATGCCTACGCATTCAATTTTATGATATGCGCACGTTCTAACAACAGAACGAATGGCAGCATTCATTCCTGGCGCATCTCCACCAGAAGTCAAAACGCCTATTTTAGTTATTTTTTCACTCATTTATTAACTGTTAATTATAGTAAATCTAAGAAAGAAAACCCAATAAAAACAGGGTTTTACCATAAATTTAAGAGGAATCTTGTAGGAAAATAATTATTGTAAAATACAATGATTTTTATCATCTATTTTGAAGCTTCGTTTTTAAAACCAACATACGAAGGTAGCCCGTTTTCTTCCTTATTAGAGGTTTCTTTTTCGGTTTTTTTCATTGTTTTCACTTTGCCTGTAAAAATCTTGTTCAGTAGTTCTCTAAAGGTATCAAAGTCGACATTATAAGCGATCCCAACACCTTGAGTATATCCTATCTCCTCTCCAAAATTACGAATACTGTTTTCTCTATTGAATACTTTGGCGGTTAGACTGCCTTCTTCGTTTAAAAGGAAATCTATTTGTACATCTCCTGCAACCACTGTTTCGCTAACGCCGCCCACAGGAACTCCTACTTTTCCATTAATAATAACACGTTCGGAAATATTTGTTTGAAGGGTAACTCCTAATCGATCGTCTGTATGATATTCTGGAGTATTTTCGCCAGCCTCATAATTTAAACCGATGTTCAATTTATTATTACTACTAGTAAATAAGCCGTTAATAATTCCATTTAAACGCTCGGCAATGGTTCCAGTAAAATTAACTTCGTTCAACCTGTTGGAAAAAGCTCCTGTTGCTAATAAATAGATTGCTTGGTTGTCTCTATCCTGTTTGGAGCTAAGCCTGTATTGTATTTCAGATTTTACTGTTGAGTTTAAATTTGGAAAGCTAAACCCGAAATCGATATCTGGTTTCTCCAATTGTCCTGTAAGACTGGTTTCAACATATACAGGAATACTCCTGTTTATAGGATTGTCCAACAATGGAGATGGATTGGCTTGCGTGGCATAAAGTGCTTTTATATCGATTCTTGCACTCATTGGATCACCATCCCAGCCTAAACTTCCTTCCTGAACAATAAATTTCTTTTCTATAACGCCACCATATTTAAAGTTATAAATTCCATCAAAAACTATAAAATCCCCAAACATTCTAAACTTGCCATTCGTGTTTATTTCTATTAATAAACCTCCTTCTCCTTTACCTTTAATGGTACTTCCAGAATCTTTATCGATTACAATTTCTATCTCTGCATCTTGGGTGATATCCAAATCAAAATCCAATTCTAGACCAGAAACTTGTTGTATAACCAAATCTTCACCTTTTAGTTTGGCCTCTTTTTCTTCTGGAGTTAAAAAATGAATATAAGAGTTGTCGCCAAAAGACTCCATATCACTCAACGGAATGACGAATGAGGTCTTTGGTTTTGTTTCGGCAACCACACTAATTGTCAATTGGTCTGCTGGACCCTTAATTTTTGCCGAACCTCCAATAAAAGCAGTTCCATAGTATAAAGCTTCCTCATCGTCGTCTGCATGAGTGTCTAAAACTATTAAGTTTTGAGTGGTAACATCTAAGTTCAATTCCCATTTGGAAAAATTGGTATGGCTTAAAGTTCCATTTAAAAGGCCTTTTGTATCGTATTTAGTATCGGTTAATTGTAAGGAATTAAAAATAAAACTTTGGTTGACTAGGCTTACTTGCGAATTGTCGGCAAAATCATAATTCACATTGAGATATGGAACTTTTAAACCAGAGTTATTCAGCTTTAAATCGCCACTTACACTTGGTTTTTTTAAATTTCCAGACACATTTGCAACTCCAGTAACATCTCCTCGGATATCGCTTAAAATACCCTCTAAAAACGAATTGATAAAGTCTAGTTTAAATTTATTAAACAACAAATCAACATCAATGGTGGACACATCATTTACCAAATTAATGTTTCCAATAGCTGCAAAGCTTTGTGCTCTTTTATCTTTAATTCGAATATCTACAGCGTAGTTTGTTAAGTCTTCGTTTCCTGTTATAGCTGCATCAAACGATCCTAAGAATAGATCGTTAACCGTAAAATTATCTATAGAGATTTCAGAACTAGGCAAATAAGCACCCCTTTTCTGAAGTATTTCCAACCTTCCGTTAACGTTCCCATACATATCCAAACCTTCAACTTCTGGCGTTATTTTGGACAAATCGACATCGTTAAAATTGAGTTGAATATTTTTAGATGTAGAATCTCTTAAAACACCAGAAAGCCTGATTTCTTCATGATTATGATTCATGATTATCTGTTCAATATTGACATTCGAAAATTTGTTATCGAAAACAACTTTATGCAAATGATCTCTATTTTCATTAATAGTCCAGGTATTTCCTTTAAAAGTTACGTCCGATTCTTTCAAACCTACAACCGACTTGTTTTCTGGGTTGATGGTATGATAAAAGTTTAAGTTATAAAGATCATTATTATTCTTACCTCCTTTAAATTCGGTACGAACATATAAGGTATCATTAAGGGTTACGTTGATTAAACTAAATTTGGAAATATCATAAAATTTCGTGTTTATACTATCTATTTCCACATAAGTGTTAAATACTGGGTTTTTATTATCGAGTTGGAGCTCTATTTTATTGGCAAAATAATCGAACAATTTAATCTCTGGAGATTTAAAGGTAAGCTTAAACTCTTTTTCATCGCTTTCCACACGCCCACGTACATAGGTGTTTTTTCCAAGTTTTAAATCGGGTACAAATACTTCAACAATCTTGTTATAGATTTTAAAATTAAAATTGATGTACTGATTTTCTTTTACTTTATGAGGTTTGAAATTTGTATAAATACTTCCTATGGCATTTTCAAACAGTTTTCCAATGTCTGCAAACACAAATTCGCCACTAAGTTCGCCTTCAATAATATCTGGCGAATTCACACTAATCTCTCTAACGCCTTCCTGAAAAGATGAGGTGATTTCAAAATCGTCGAAGAAATATTCGTCGTTTTGATTTTTATAAGAAGTTTTATTGAATTGAATACTCCCAACTGCATCATCTATTGTGGTTCCTTCCATTTTCATATCCACCATGCCCTTAAAAATGGATACTTCATCCTTTTTAATAAAGTTTAAGGCATTTAAATTGGCATATTCCACATCGGCCTCAAAATCGAAAGTATTGATGTCTCTAGAAAAATTGGCCAAACCATTAAACTCTAACTTTAAATTTTTATCGTTTGAAATAAGCCTCCCATTAAAAATCTTGTTTCTTAAGTTTCCAGATACATCCATATTTTCGTAGGTATATTTATTATAAACCAACGAGAAAATATCTCCGTTTAATTTTGTGTTTACGTTTTCTTTGGTAAAACCAGAACCATCCACATCTAGATTTAACGAAGTTTTACCAAGGGTTTTATCGTTGATAAACTCTCCAATATCGAAGTCTCTTAAAACCACATTTCCGGAGTAAGATGCATTATCAATATCGTTGATTTTATGCATGTCCAAATTGGCATCAATTAATCCTATTTGAGTATTGATCAATAAATTTGCTGAAATGGTAGAGGTTGTTATTTCGGTTTTTCCTATAATATTAAAATTTCCAAGTTTATCGAAAGACGTTGGAATTGACTGACCTAAAACATTTGGCAACAAGGCTTTTAAATCTCTATAATTGGAATTAAGCTGATCGAAATCCCCTTTCATATAAAAGTTATCAGATTCAGCATTAAAAAGGTTTCTAAAATTGATGTTTCCAACAATCTTACTTCTTGTACTTGTAAATAACTCTAAATCGTTCAACATTAAATCGTTAAGAGTTCCACTTAGTTTCACGCTAAGCTTAGCTCTTTGGTTAACACCAAATTCGTTGTAAAAAGTATTTAATTCATTTAATGCCACATCGCTTTTAGTAAAAGTGGCATCGACTTGTACCTTATCTGTAAAATCTTTTAAATCTTCCCTTTCGAAAAAAAACTTCACCTCACCTTCCAACGAAGAGTTTGCTGTTTTAATGCTTAAATTTTCAAGAAAAATATTACTGGGAGTGTAGGCAAAATTACTGACTAAATTTCTCACTTCTAAACCCCGACTATCATTAAAGGCCAAAGTGTTGATTCTTGTGCTTACATCGCTACCATTAATCAATAAATTGGTGGTATTGGCTTGAATACCGGTAAACTCTAAGATTTTTGGAGTTTCTTTATTTTCATCTATCAATCTAAAAGTACCGTTATAGATAGAAACATCACTAGACGAGAGTAGAAAGTTACTTTTTTCGTCTGTGGGATTATCCTCATCAAACTTAGCCACAAAAATATCGAGATTTGTTTCTACTTCGCCCTTATAAGTTTTTAAATTAAAAATCAATCCATCTAAACCTATATCACCAAAAACCAATTTACTGTTCATGATATTTTTGAAGCTTAAAATGGAGGTATTTAATTCTTTTGCTGCAAAAAGCGTGTCCTTTTGATAATCTCTAATAAGAATTTCTTTAAGTTCGACTTCTCCATTAAGCTGAAGCCCAATTTTTCCGATATTAATATTTGTACCAAAATCGTTGTTCAATCTGGCGGTAACTTTCTTTCCTAAATAAGTTTGAATGGATGGAATAGAGAGCAGCAGCACCAAAATGATGAAAAGCAGCAAAATTATTGCCGCCAGTTTAGATAGTATTTTTAAAAATTTTTTGATACGTTTTAAAGTTATAACTTTGAAACCAAAATTAACAATTATTGTGCCTAAATTTTACTAATGTCTTCACAAAATATTTATATTCTAGGAATTGAATCATCCTGCGATGATACAGCGGCTTCCGTGATATACAACGGTAAAATTTTAAGCAATGTTGTTGCCAATCAAAAAATACACGAAGAATATGGTGGCGTAGTTCCGGAATTAGCTTCTAGAGCTCACCAGCAAAACATAGTTCCGGTAGTAAATCAGGCTGTAAAAAAAGCCCAAATTAACAAAAATCAACTACATGCCATTGCCTTTACTCGTGGTCCAGGTTTAATGGGTTCCTTGCTTGTTGGTACTTCTTTTGCAAAATCGCTTGCCTTGGGATTAAACATTCCCTTAATAGATGTTAACCACATGCAAGCCCATATTTTAGCACATTTTATAGATGAAGAAGGCTTTAACAAACCTCCTTTTCCGTTTCTTGCCATGACTATTTCGGGAGGACATACACAAATTGTAAAGGTTTCCAATTATTTTGATATGGAAGTTATAGGTGAAACTATAGATGATGCTGTTGGTGAAGCTTTCGATAAAAGTGGAAAAATTCTAGGTTTGGGCTATCCAGCTGGACCAGAAATAGATAAACGTGCCCAATTAGGAAATCCGAAGGCCTACAAATTCACAAAACCCAGAGTAGATGGTTTAAATTTTAGTTTTTCAGGATTAAAAACCGCCATTTTATATTTTATTCAGAAGGAAATAAAAGCAAATCCCAATTTTATTGAAGAAAACATCAACGATATTTGTGCATCCATTCAATATACCATTATCGGGATTTTAATCGATAAACTAAAACTGGCCAGCCAGCAAACGGGTATAAAACATATTGCTATTGGTGGCGGAGTTTCGGCCAATTCGGGCATCAGAAATGCATTAAAAGAAGGTGAAACTAAATTTGGATGGACCACATATGTTCCAAAATTTGAATTTACCACAGACAATGCTGCCATGATTGCCATTGTTGGATATTTAAAATATTTAGAAAACGATTTTTCTGAACAAAACGTAACAGCTTCCGCCAGATTAAAGATTTAAACCCCTCTAAACCAATCTTTGAAAACTCTCTTAATAATCTTACAAAATTGTGATGTTTCAATCTAATAATTTTGTTTTTTTGCTAAACTAAACACTCTAAACATTCCCAAATGAAAAGAATTTTACTATTACTTAGCCTAATTGCCTCTACTTCATATGCCCAGGAAGCAAACGTCGAATTGGATTTAATTACCGACATGTCTTCTGCCGAAGAATTTCTAAAAACCAACAAACATAAAGGCAATAAACTTATAACCTTTAACGAGGAAAAACACAAAACCATTTTAGCCGGCGATCTTTTTAAAATGTCTGTTGGAAGCAAAACAACCAACGAAAATAATTTTGAAAAAATCTCTTATAAAATTATAGAGAAAAACATGGTTCCTCATTACAGGGTTAGCTATATTTTATTAGACAGTAAAATTAAAGAAGCTTCTAGCATTCAAGGAACTATAAAACAAATCATAGCCGCATACGACAAAGGCTCGCCTTTTGATTTTTTAGCCAAAAAATACTCCGATGCCAATAATGCAAATCGCGGTGGAGATACAGGTTGGTTTATTAAGGAAGATGTGTTTTTATTTTTTAATGTGGATATTACTGAAAATCAGTATATGGAAAGAGAGCTGTACACTTTAGAAAATGATAAGAATGGTTTATATTACATCATTCTTAACACATATCAACCCAAAGAAATTAAAGAGATAAAAGTTCTGAAAATAGTAGAGCCAAAAAATTAATGCAATTATTTTATAATCCAAATATTACAGAAGAGACAACTCAAATAATTTTTCCTAAGGAAGAAAGCAGGCATATTGTAAAAGTTTTGCGAAAAACAGAAGGAGACATTCTCCATATTACCAATGGGTTAGGATGGCTTTTTACTGCGGAAATTTCTGTTGCGGACATTAAAAATTGTGTGGTCTTTGTCATAAAAAAAGAAAAACAAGAAAAGAGATCCTATCAAGTTCATCTGGCTGTAGCGCCAACAAAAATGAACGATAGATACGAATGGTTTTTAGAAAAAGCCACCGAAATTGGTATCGATACCATTACTCCTATTATTTGTGATAATAGCGAAAGAAAAGTAATTAAAACCGATCGTTTCGAAAAGATATTGCAGGCAGCCATGAAACAATCACTTTCCTGTTATATGCCAAAACTAAACGAAGCTATTTCGTTTAAAGAGTTTATTGATAAGCCACATTCTGAACAAAAATTTATAGCACATTGTGAAGAAACAGATAGAAAATCCTTAAAAAAAGAAATAAAACCAAGCCAAGATATTACTGTTTTAATTGGTCCAGAGGGCGATTTTAGTACGAAAGAAATCGAACAAGCCATTGCCTCTCATTTTATTCCTGTAACTTTGGGAAGCACAAGACTTAGAACAGAAACAGCTGCTATAGTTGCTTGTCATTCGATAGCTTTTATAAATGAATCTTAAAATGGATTGTAACCAGATTAATTATTTCAAGAAAAACATGACAAAAACGAATCTTATCTCTTTCATTTTTTTTCTTTTTTCTTTAGTTGTTTTTTCACAAGAAATAGCCGTCTTAAAATATAAAGGTGGCGGAGATTGGTATGCAAACCCTACCTCTTTGCCTAATTTAATAGCTTATTGCAATTCTAACATTTACACTAAAATAAACTCAAAACCTGAAACGGTAGAAACTGGAAGTTCCGAAATTTTTCAATATCCTTTTGTACACATGACAGGGCATGGAAACGTTTTTTTTAGTGAAGAAGATGCGGAAAACCTAAGAAACTACTTAATTTCGGGTGGTTTTTTACATATAGACGACAATTATGGCTTGGAACCTTATCTTTTAAAGGAATTAGTGAAAGTATTTCCGGACAAAGAACTTATTGAACTGCCAGCCAGCCATCCCATTTTTAATAGTGCGTATTCTTTTCCAAGGGGTTTACCAAAAATCCATGAACACGATGGCAAAAGACCTCAAGCTTTTGGCATTTTTTACGAAACCAGATTAGTCTTACTTTTTACCTACGAAAGCGATTTGGGAAATGGTTGGGAAGACGAAGCTGTGCATAACGACCCCCCCGAAATTAGAGAAAAAGCCCTAAAAATGGGGGCCAACATTATAAAATATGTGTTTGAAAATTAATCTCTTGTGAAACAGCTAAACCACTACACTACCAATTTCACCAAACAGACTTTTCCAATTACTTTAGTTTGCGACAATATTAACAATGCCCCAAATGTTGGAAGTTTGTTTAGAACAGCCGACGCATTTGGTGTAGAAAAAATTATTTTTTGTGGCTCGCCCATCCCGATAGGAAGAAAAATGACGAAAACTTCTAGAGCAACCGAAAAAGCAGTGCTTTTTGAAGAAAAAGAATCTGTTTTAGAAATTGTAAATCGCTTAAAATTGGAAAATTATCAAATAATTTCCTTAGAAATAACAGGAAACAGTCAGAGTATTGATTCTTATGTTTTTCCTAAAAATCAAAACATAGCTTTAGTCGTGGGAGATGAAGCTTTTGGAGTTTCGGAAGCTGTATTAAATCTTTCAGATGCTGTTATCCATATTGATATGTTTGGGCAAAACAGCAGCATGAATGTTGTTCAGGCCACTACTATAGCGCTTTATGAAATTACCAAACAGTGTTTCAAAAATAAAAACTTGGACAATTAAAACCAAAATGTATCTTTACTAAATGAATTCAAAAGAAGTTTCATCCGGAATTTTAAAAGCTGTTGCCACATTAGTTGGTATAGGTATCCTCTTGTTTTTTTTATATAAAATCCAATCGGTTATAGTTTACATTGCTATTTCGGCCGTTATCTCATTAACAGGAAGGCCCATTGTGAAATTTCTTAAAAAACGCTTAAAACTCAATAATTTAGTAGCTGTTCTTATAACCATGTTACTTTTATTGGGAGTTATATTGGGCTTAATAGGTTTATTTGTTCCATTAATAGTAGAACAAGGCCAAAACTTATCTTTACTTAATATTGAACAACTGCGCGAAAAAACCCAATATATTTATTCGGAATTTATTGCTCATTTTCAATTGGAGCAATTTTCTGCCGAAAACGACCCTTTAGCAAACTCTGCCTTATTATCTAAAATTGACTTTGCTCTGATCCCTGAATTTTTAAATATGGTAGTTACCGGTTTTGGAAGCTTTAGCATGGGATTATTTTCTGTGCTTTTTATATCGTTTTTCTTTTTAAAGGACAGCTCCTTATTTGAGAATGGCTTAATGCTCCTTATTCCAGAAAGCAAAATACCTCGTTCAAAAATCTCTTTAGAAAAAATCAAAAACTTACTATCTAGATATTTTGTCGGTCTTGTATTTCAAATTTCTGTATTGTTTTTAATATACATGATTGGTTTATTGATTATTGGTGTACAAAACGCGGTAGTAATTGCTTTTTTATGTGCCTTAATCAATCTAATCCCATATATAGGTCCATTAATTGGTGCTGGTATCATGATTTTATTAACCATGACCAGTAATTTAGGATATAGTTTTAGTGAAGTTATTTTGCCAGAAACCATCTATGTAATTATTGTTATTACTATTGGACAATTAGTAGATAATTTTTTAAGTCAACCCCTTATTTTTTCAAAAAGTGTTAAGTCACATCCCTTGGAAATCTTCTTGGTAATAATTATTGCTGGTCTCTTATTTGGTATTGTGGGAATGATTATTGCCATTCCAACATACACAGCCATAAAAGTTATTTTAAAAGAATTTTTATCTGAAAACAAGGTGGTTCAAAAACTTACCAAGAACTTATAGTTTTGCTTTGAATAAAAACATATTAAATACTGCAAATCAATATTTTATAAATAAAAATTTAAATATTGATTCCACTTCCCTATTACTAAAAAAACATCCCGGATTACAAGTTGACATCAAAGTGCTTTTAGAGCAAATTGAGTCTAAAAAACGTTCCAAAAAAAAGCTTCCTAGCTGGTTTCAAACACCAAATATCTATTATCCGAACAAGCTTAATATTGAACAAACCTCTTCCGAGATAACTGCTAAATATAAAGCAAGTATTATTTCAGGAAACACTTTAATCGATTTAACAGGAGGTTTTGGAGTGGATTGTTTTTACTTTTCAAAACAGTTTAAAACAGTAACACATTGCGAAATAAATGAAGAACTCTCAAAAATTGTAAATCATAATTTTCAACAATTCAAGATTAAGAACATTCAAACTGTTGCTACCGATGGAATTTCATATTTAAAAAACTCACAATCTAAATTCGATTGGATATATATAGATCCATCACGAAGACACGACAGCAAAGGAAAGGTGTTTTTCCTAAACGATTGCCTTCCAAATGTACCAGAACATATAGACTTGTTGTTTGCACATTCTAACAATATTTTGATAAAAACCTCTCCCTTATTGGATTTTTCTGTTGGAATAAATGAATTAAAACATGTAAAAACCATCCATGTTGTAGCCGTAAACAATGAAGTAAAAGAATTGCTTTGGATATTAAAAAAGGATGCTCTTGAAAATAACATTCAAATTGAAACCGCTAATATAAAAGACAACCAAACCGAGTGTTTTAGTTTTAAATTTAAGAATGAGCATACAGCAGAAGTTTTGTACAGCTTGCCTCTAGCCTATCTTTACGAACCAAATTCAGCCATTTTAAAATCGGGTGGATTTAATAGTGTTTCAGAACAACTTCAAATAAAAAAATTGCAACAACATTCCCATCTTTACACGTCTAAGGGAGAGATTCCATTTCCTGGAAGAGCCTTTAAACTAGAACAAGTTTTATCTTATAATAAAAAACTTTTCAAAAAAACGGGAATCAACAAAGCCAATATTACAACTCGAAATTTCCCTGATTCTGTAGAAAGCATCCGAAAAAAACTAGGGATAAAAGATGGTGGAGACACCTACATTTTTGCAACCACAAATATGGAAAATGAGAAAGTATTAATTATTTGCTCGAAATTGCACTAAAAATAAAAGCTTCAGTATCTTTGAAAAAAATCTACCCGTGTTAAAAGCAGTTCTATTCGATATGGATGGTGTTATCGTAGACACCGAACCCTTACACCATAAGGCTTATTATGGCATGTTTGATGCACTTAAAATTGAGGTTAGCGACGTCCAATACCGCAGTTTCACTGGGCAATCTACTATAAATGTCTGTAGAAGTCTTTGTGATCATTTCAAACTAACCAACAATCCACAAGATTTAGTTCATATTAAAAGAAACATTTTTAAAGACCTCTTTAAAAACGATCCAGATCTTCAACTTATTGATGGTGTTTTGGAACTTATTAAAGAATATCACAATAATGGCTTAACTCTTGTTTTGGCCTCTTCTGCATCCATGGGAACTATTGAAGGTGTTTTCACGCGATTTGAATTGGACCAATACTTTCTCACTAAATTAAGTGGCGCCGATTTGAAAGCGTCCAAACCCCATCCAGAAATTTTTCTAAATGCAGCTAAAGTTAGTGGACACCATAAAAACAATTGCTTGGTTATTGAAGACTCCACCAACGGCATTCAGGCCGCACATGCTGCCGATATTTTTTGTGTTGGCTATAAGAGTGTGAATTCCATAAATCAAGACTACAGCAAAGCAAATGTTGTAATCAAGGATTTTAAGGAAATAACCTACGAGAAGGTTAAATTGCTTCTTTAAAAAAACTTGTTAAAATCAGTACAAATTATCTCAAAATCTTGCGTACATTCTATTTCTTCATAGGAAATTAATGTCTAGACATAACCATTTTTATTTCCTTTAAAACAGTAATGCACTTAAAAAAATATAATCCTTAAGCCTTAATATATAATGCTTTACCTTATGCTATCTACTATATCTCTCTTAAGGTAAGCTTCTGTTTTATATTATAGATTTCTATACAAACAATTCTAGTAGGGATAGGTTACAATCTATCCCTACTCTAATTTTGCAAACCTGAAATTTAACATAGATTCTTTAGAGGTTCAAAACCCCATAAAACAAAAAAACCCCACTATAATTAGTGAAGTCTTAAGTGAGCCCGACAGGATTCGAACCTGTGACCGCCTCCTTAGAAGGGAGGTGCTCTATCCAACTGAGCTACGAGCCCGTAACTCTAAAAAAAATTGTCGGGGTGGCAGGATTATAACTCCTGCTTCGACATATCTAATATTCAATAAGTTATAAAATTTTCAAATTACTTGGTAACCGAATAGGTAACTTTATTGATAAGAACTTTCGCTTTGTATTGTTTT
>Ga0209075_1000660_pt1 | contig 33592 bp, 33 predicted proteins | sample Stecom2011_FD_187523 | JGI IMG/M metagenome (GOLD analysis project Ga0209075, IMG submission 187523) | Agricultural soil microbial communities from Utah to study Nitrogen management - Steer compost 2011 (SPAdes) (version 2) | ecosystem: Environmental > Terrestrial > Soil > Agricultural land...
TAATTTTATTCAAACTCGGCTTAATATAGACGTTAAGTGGCAAATCATTATAATTTAACTCGAATAGCCTTTATTCAACCCTACATACAAAAACACTAAATCTCGAATAGCCTTTATTTAACCTAACACTAAAAGGCTTAAAATCTCGAGTAGCCTTTCTTTAACCCTTAGTAAAAAGGCAATATTTATCGAGTAGCCTTTATTCAACCCTCAATTAAAGTTACTAATAAATTTATAATTTCATCTAAAATTTAAAAATATGGGGATTTTTTATAAAAGTTCCCTTTCCTTCTCATTACTACTTCAAACATATATCAACAATACTTCAAAAGCATAAAAAAAATGCCACACCGAAGTGTAGCATTATTTAATTCCACGATGGCGTTCGCGAAGGGATTCGAACCCCTGACCGACAGCTTAGAAGGCTGTTGCTCTATCCTGCTGAGCTACGCGAACATATTAAGTTTTAACGACATATATTATTATAGCCCATAACTTCTTAAAAGTAAAGAGTAAAATGAATTATTATTAATATTTTTGCATATTATTTTAGTATTTAATAAATATGTAGTAGCTAAAGGGGAAAGAGATTTAGTCTTTCCCTTTTAGTTCAATTTGTTTATTTAAAATTTTTAACTTTTCAACTAAGTTTCCAGATTTTAAATTATGTTTAGCAACAATTTCCTTATACCAATTGTATAAATGTTTGTAGTATATATTTGAACTTTCTTTATTTTTTAAGATTGGTCCTAAAAAGAGTTCTTCTTTATTTAAAACCATTTCTCCTTTTTTTACCTCTAATATAACGTAGAAAGTTTTATCTAATAAAACATGTTCATTTGTAATTAAAAAGTTGTTTTTCATTAGAAAATATCTTAGGTTTTCTTCTTTATTGTTAGGCTGTAAAATATATTTTATATTTTTGTATTTAGGTGCATCACTTAAGATCTTTGAAATTAAGTTTCCACCCATTCCTGCTATAACTACAACATCAAATTTGTCTTTAATTTCTTTAAATCCATTTGATAATACATATTTTACATTATAATCTTTTAGATTCCTTCTAGCGCTTTTTAGTGGTAATTCATTCACATCAGCAGCAATTCCTGATTTTATTTTATTACTATCAAAAGCTTTTTTTATTAAATATCCATGATCTGTGCCAATATCAAGTAAAGTATTACTATTTTTATCAATTAGACTTGCAATAAAATCAAGTCTGTTACTTTTTATCATAATAAAAATCGCGTAATCTTTGTTGTCTTGTTGGATGTTTTAATTTACGCATTGCCTTTGCCTCAATTTGTCTAATTCTTTCTCTAGTTACACCAAACTCACGACCAACTTCTTCTAAAGTATAAGTATTTCCATCATATAATCCATAACGTAATCTTAACACTTTTTCTTCACGATCAGTTAGTGTTGATAATATTTCATCTAAAGCTTTTAAAGTCATATCTTGTAATAATGATTCATGAGGATTTAGTGTTGATGTATCACTAATAAAATCACCAAGTGATGAGTCTTCTTCTTCACCCACGGTTGCTTCTAAAGAAATAGGTTCTCTTGAGATTCTTTGAATGTTTTGGACTTGTTCAGCTGAAAACTCCATTTTCTCACCAATTTCTTCTGCGGTTGGTTCCCGGCCTAATTCTTGTGTTAATTGTCTAGTTACTCTAGCCATTTTATTAATAGTTTCAACCATATGTACTGGTATTCTAATTGTACGTGCTTGATCAGCTACAGCTCTTGTGATAGCTTGTCTAATCCACCATGTAGCATATGTAGAGAATTTAAATCCTTTTGTATAATCAAACTTATCAACAGCTCTAATAAGCCCCATATTACCTTCTTGAATTAAATCTAGAAAAAGTAGACCTCTATTAGTATAATTTTTAGCAATTGATACTACTAAACGGTAATTAGCCTCAACTAATTTCTTAGTTGCATCTTCACCATCTAAAATAAGTTCATTTAATTGATGAATATCTTCTTCACTTAAATCTAGTTCACCATCTTCATAATATTTTAATTGCTCTTTAGCAGCTTTACCCATTTCAATAATTTTAGCAAGCCTTACTTCTTCTTCTTGATTAATTAAGGGAATTTGACCTATTTCTTTTAAATACATTCTTACTGGATCGTCAGTTTTAGAAACTGTGGCAACTTCTTCAACTTCTAATAATTCTTCTTCTTCAACTTCAAGTCCTGCAAGTGATAGTTCATCTGGTTCAAGCTCTAAAAAATCATCATCAATTTCTAGTTCATCATCAAAATCATCATTAGATTTCTTTTCATGTTTAACTAAAATTGTTATACCTTCTTCTTCTAATTGTTCAACTAAATAATCATAATCTAGATCTTCATTTGTTGCTTTTCTAACTTCTTCGTCATTTAGTTTCTTATCTTTTCCAGCTTTTTTTACTAATGCATTAATTACTTTATTAATATCCATCGTATCAACTCTCCTTAATATTTTTTAGCTTCGCTTGCAATTCCATAAACTCCGCTAATTCTTTCTCTGGGATTAACCCATTGTTTGATTTTTCTGATATATTATTTTTTAAATATAATAATCTTCTAAGATCTTTAGTTTCTTTTAATAAACTAATATATTCTTCAATTTCTTTTTCTTCCAAATACTTTTGTTCAACCCAATGCTCATGTTTTTGAATTTTATTTTCAAAACAATTCAACTCTTCATCTTTTAAATAAGTTTTAAAAGTAGTTAAATCGAAATCATCATTATCACTATAATAAACGCCTAAAATTGTTCTTATATTACTTAATTCAAGCGTTGAATAATCATTGATAGTAAGTCTACTTTGAACTCTTTCGTACCATTCTTTTGATCTAATCATTAAAATAATTAGTCTTTTTTCTGCTTGTTCGTATTTATTAGATAATTTAATTATAGGCTTTCTTTCCGGAATATATTCTGGTTGAAATTGCTTTACTTTATCGACTTTAATTGTTTGTTCATCAATATTCAAATCTTTTGCTGCACGTTTTTTATACATATCAATTACAGCAGGAGGTGAATATTTTAACATATTATTTAATTCTTGTAGAAACATTTGAACTTCATTAGTATTTTTAATATTAGTATTTTTTAGTAATTGACTATACTCAAATTCATATGCGTCAATACTTTCATTTTTAATTTGTTTTAAAAAAGCATCTTTTCCGTTAGTTCTGATAAAATCATCAGGATCAGTTTTAGTAGGAAGTCTTAAAACATTAACAAATAGTCTATTTCTTAATAAATTTGGTAATATTTTTAAAGTTGCATTAATACCTGCATTATCACCATCAAATGATATTAAAACGTTATTAGTTTGATTTTTAATAAGTTTTACTTGTTCATTACTTAAAGATGTTCCCATCGTTGCAATACCATTTTTAACATCATTTTGATGAGCACTAATAACATCAAAGAAACCTTCAAATAAAATTATTTGATCTTGTTTTCTAATATCAAGGCTTGCTTCATTAATATTATATAGTATATTGCTTTTCTTAAAAATAACAGTATCAGGACTATTAATATATTTATTTTTATCCTTACTATTTAATGTTCTAGCACTAAAACCTACAAATTTACCAAATTCATTTGTAATTGGAAACATTAATCTGTTTCTAAAGAAATCATAATAAGAGCCATCACTATCTCTTTTAACTAAGCCAACATCAATTATATCGGTTGTATCATGATTTTTAGCTCTTAAAGCTTGATATAACAAATCTTTATAATCTGGTGAATAACCTAGATTAAAATAATCAATTGATTCATTGTTGATTTTTCTTTTATTTAAATACTCAATTACTTTTAAACCTGATGTGCTATTAGTTAAATTTATTTTATAAAAACTAACTGCATCTTTTAAAATATTAAAATATTTTTCATTTTTATTATCTTTTATATTTCCTACTTGTAGTTCAATTCCTAACTTAGCTGCTAATTCTTTTACTGCTTCAGCAAAGGGAATGTTTTTAATTTGTTGATAAAACTTAATAGGTCTACCACCTTGGCCACACCCCATACACATCGCAATATTTTTTTCGGGAGAAACTGAAAAACTTGGTGTTTTTTCTTCATGAAAAGGACATAAACCCATATAGTTTTTTCCAACACGCTGCAGTTCAACAAATTCACTTGCAAGTGCAACTATATCAGTTTCATTTTCAATACGATCAATAATGTTTCTATCGATTGACATGCCTTTTCACTCCCTTACTTTAAAATTTAATACGCTCTTCAATATATCCTTTTAATTCATTAATATCAATTCTAATTTGTTCCATTGTATCTCTATTTCTAATTGTGACAGTATTATCATCCATTGTTTGATGATCAATAGTTACAGCAAAGTATGTTCCAATCTGGTCTTGTCTACGGTATCTTCTACCAATATTTTGAGTTTCATCATAAACAACATCAAAATCTTTAGAAAGCATACTATATACTTTTAATGCTTTATCACTATGTTCTTTTTTATTTAGTGGTAAAACAGCAACCTTATATGGTGCTAAAAACGGATGAATTTTTAATAATTCTCTTGTTTTACCATCTTTTAATTCTTCAACTTCATATGCATCAGCTAAAAATGCTAAAAATAATCTCTCAACACCTACTGATGGTTCAATAACATACGGAATATATCTTTCATTTGTTTCAGGGTCTAAGTAAGTTAAATCTTCTTTAGAATGTTCTTGGTGTTGCGTTAAGTCAAAGTTAGTTCTTGATGCAATCCCCCATAATTCATCAAATCCCCATGGGAATTTAAATTGAATATCAGTGGTTGCATTTGAATAATGACTTAATGCTTCTGGTTTATGATCATCTAATCTTAAATTATCTTTCTTTAATCCTAAATCAAGTAAGAAATTCATACAATATTCTTTCCAATTAGCAAACTCTTCTAACTCTGTTCCTGGTTTAACAAAATATTGTAATTCCATTTGTTCAAATTCTCTTGTTCTAAAAATGAAGTTACCTGGTGTAATTTCATTTCTAAAAGCTTTACCGACTTGAGCAATTCCAAATGGAATTTTCTTTCTAGATGTTCTTTGAACATTTTTAAAGTTAATAAAAATTCCTTGAGCTGTTTCTGGTCTTAAATAAATTCTATCCGCTGTTTCTTTAACAACACCTTGATATGTTTCAAACATCATATTAAAAGATCTAATGGGTGCATAGTCAATTTTTCCACAGTTAGGACACTTAATTTCATTATCAACAATAAAATTATACATTTTATCATTGTACCAACCATCAGCATTTGCATTACCATATTCTTCAATTAGTTTATCAGCTCTAAAGCGATTGTTACACGCTCTACATTCAATTAATGGATCACTAAAACCAGCAACGTGTCCACTAGCTTCCCAAACTTTTGGATTTAGCAAGATTGATGTATCAACTAAAACATTGTTAGGTGTTTCACGTTGAAATTTATTAATCCATGCTCTTTTAATATTTTGTTTTAATAATGATCCAATTGGACCATAGTCCCAAGTGTTTGCAAGACCGCCATAAATTTCACTACCTTGATATACAAAACCTGTTGTTCTTGCGTATTTTACTAAATCTTCAAAAGTTAACATAATTAATCCTCTTCTTTCATTTTAATGCTTTTAATCTTACATCCATTTTATTTTCATAATAATAATATATAAATCTTTTAATTTCATTTAAATGTGATTCATCTATATCAAGTTTATCACCAATTTTTAAATGTGTTAGTTTTAACAAAGTGATTGCTTCTTCAACATTTAAATCAAGACGAAAGTTTTCTCCTTTATAAACTAAACCACCTTTATCAATACTAACTCCAATAACCATTTTTTCCTCAGTTATTAAATTCATACCATAACCTAGATAATATAACATTTTTAAAGCAAAGCTTAAAACACTTATTTCTAAATATTTACTATTTAATGTAGCAATTATTAATTCATAAACTTTTTTACAATATATTTCATCAATCATTACTTTATCAATTAATTCTAATACAAGTGATGCAGTTTTAGCTAAATTAAAGTTAGTTTTAATATTATTAAAATCATTAATAAGTTTAGCTTTACTTAAAGTCATAAATGATTTAAAAGTATTATATTCAAACTCAATTAAGTTTAAATATTGAGCAATTACTCGATCATTACTATTAATTCTTTGACTACCCCTTGCATTTAAACTTACCTTGCCTAGCGGAGTAAAGACTTGTAATAGTCTTGATGATTCCTTGTAAGGTTGGGTTTTATAAATTATACCTTCTAGTCTATTCATTACCATAACCAAATCGGTTCAAATCTGTTAATTTGTTACGCCAATCTTTTTTAACTTTAACCCATAAATTTAAATGTGTTTTGGTCCCAAATTTTTCGTTAATATCGAGTCTTGCTTCGGTACCAATTGTTTTTAATTTAGTACCATTTTTACCAATTAATATTTTCTTTTGTGAATCTCTTTCAACATATATAATTGCTGAAACATCAATTGTTTTATATTCTTCGTTATATTCTAAACTTTCAATTTGCACAGCAACTGCATGAGGAACTTCTTCTTCGGTATGAATAAGAATTTTTTCGCGAATAAATTCTGCCATGATTGTTTTATCACTTTGATCTGTTATGCTATCTTCTGGATAGTAAAACGGACCTTTTTCTAAATTATTAATTAGTTCTTCTAATAAATATTCAACGTTTTTATTATTTGTTGCTGAAATTGGAAATACTCCACTAAATTCATATTTTGTAATATATGATAGAATAACTTCGTCAATTTTTGCTTTATTATAATTAATATTATCAACTTTATTAATAACTAAATAAACTTTAGTTTTAATATTTTCAAAATATTTGATTATATGTTCTTCCGCTTTTCCTAATGGTCTATCTACAACAAAGACAATAACATCAACTTCTCTTAATGCACTAACTGCAAGTTTATCGATTCTTCTATTTAATAAATCTTTTGCTTTATGCATTCCTGGTGTATCAATAAAGACAATTTGATTGTTATCTTTAGTATAAACACCTGAGATTCTATGTCTTGTTGTTTGTGGTTTATCAGAAGTGATTGCTATTTTTTTACCAATAATTGTATTTAAAAGCGTTGATTTACCAACATTAGGACGACCAACAATTGCAACAAAACCTGATTTAGTCATTTGGAAGATCAAATCCATAAGGAAGTAATTCTTCAATTGTAACTTCTTTAGTTTCGCCTTTTAAATTAGTTAATGTTATTTTAGTATCCTTAGGCATTAACTCATGCATTACTTGACGACATGCTCCACATGGTGAAATTGGTTTATCAGTATTTCCTACAACTGTAATACTTTTAATATCACTTTTTTTATACCCTTGACTATAAGCACTAAAAAGCGCACTTCTTTCAGCACAGTTTCCTAATGGGTATGAACCATTTTCAATGTTTGCACCATGAATGATTGTCCCATCATTTAATTCTAATGCTGCACCAACTGGAAATTTAGAATATGGTACATATGCTTTTTCCATCGCTTTTTTTGCTTCTTCAAATAATTTGTTTCGCATTTTTTCACTTCCTTTTAATATTTGCTTTATTTAGTATTTCTTCTTGTTTTTCTATCATTATTTTTTCATCTTCTTTAGTTTCATGATCATAACCCCTTAAATGGAGATAGCCATGAACTGCTAAAAATGCCATTTCTCTAATAATTGAATGACCATAATCATTTGCTTGTAATTTAGCTTGTTTGATATTAATAAAAATATCTCCTAATGATTTATCAAAATTATCATTTACAAAACTTAAGACGTCTGTTGGTTTATCAATGTTACGATATTGACTATTAAGCTTTCTTATTTGTTCAGGTGTAACAAAAACAATTTCCATTGTTTGTTTACTTTTTATTTTTCTAAAAACTTTTTTAATTGTTTTTATATACCCTTTAACATCTAACTCTGTTTGATTATGAAAATTAACTCGCATCATATCGCTCCAATATTTTTTGAACTAATGGATTTCTAATAACATCAACTTTCTCAAACCTTACAAACTTAATATCATCAACATTATTTAAAATTCTCATTACTTCTTTTAAACCTGATTTTTGATTATTTTTCAAATCAATCTGTGTAGGATCACCGGTAATAATCATTTTGGAATTAAATCCTAGTCTTGTTAAAAACATTTTCATTTGAACACTTGTTGTATTTTGTGCCTCATCTAAAATAACAAATGCGTTATCCAATGTCCTTCCCCGCATATATGCAAGTGGCGCAATTTCAATTACACCTCTTTCGATTAAATTATCAACACTTCCTTTACCTAAAAAATCATATAAAGCATCGTATAAAGGAATTAAATATGGATCAATTTTTTCTTTAATGTCTCCTGGTAAAAAACCTAAGCTTTCACCTGCTTCAACAACTGGTCTAGTTAAAATAATTTTTTTAATTTGATTAGCTCTTAATAGTTTAGCAGCATATGCAACCGCTAAATATGTTTTACCAGTTCCTGCTGGACCTACCCCAAATACTAAATCATATTTATCCATACTATTGATATATTCCTTTTGATTAAATGTTTTAGGATAAACTGGCTTTCCCTTAGAAGTTGTTGTAATTAATTTACGGTTTTGATATAAACTTAAAATTGCTTCATCATTACCATTAGTCTCTAACACTTTAATAATATAAATGATATCACGCTCATTAAAAGAAATTCCTTCTTCAACTAATCTTATTAAAAGGTTAAAAACACGTTCTAATAGCGGTTTTATATCTTTTTTTGCATTCGTAATTATTTCATTTTCATTAATTGATATTTTAATACCAAAGTATTGTTTAATGATATTTAAATTACGATCTTGACTGCCCACGATAATTCCTAGAATATCTTGATGACCAATTTTAACATTTAATTTCATTTATTCATCTCCTAAGGTTAATTATACCATATTATACTTATAATATGGATATTTGTAAAACTAAAAAAACACCGTTTTACTGGTGTTTTAAAGATTCAAATAATAAACTATTATCTTTTTCCTGTTTTAGCTGCTCTCATACGTGCTTTTCTTTCAACACTTGGTTTTTCGTAGTATTTACGTTTACGAGCTTCTGAAAGGGTGCCTGAACGAGAAACATCTCTTTTGAAACGACGTAATGCATCTTCAATTGTTTCTGTGTCACGGACTACTGTTTTGGCCATGTCGACCCTCCTTTCAAAATTAAACCTATATTCTTTAATATTATAATATATAATATCTCAATTGTCAAAAGTTATATTGGTCATTACTGCTAATAACTTTATACTTGCAATTTCTGCAGGATAAATATATTTACCTAATGTTACTGACTTAGCATTAATTTCTTTAAAAAATAACCTTTCGGTATTACTTATTCCACCTTCTGGGCCAATAATTATTGCAATTTTTTTGTTTTTATATTTTTCTAAATCTAGTTTGTTAATTGTTAAAGTTTCTTCTTCTTCATCAGCTAGTATTATTAAGTCAAATTCATTATAATTAATATCTTTTAATTTAGTTATAGCTTTAATTTCTGGAACATTATTTCTTCTAGCAAGTTCAGCTGCTTCTTTAGAAATTTGATTATATCTTTTTAGTTTATGTTCACTATTTTTAAGTTTAGCAACATTTCTTTCAAACTCAGTTAAAATAATTTGGCTAGCCCCAAAAATAGTTGCATACTTAACTGTTGTTTCTATTTTTGATCCCTTTAAATAGCCTTGAATTAATGTTACATCAAGAAAATCATCACTTGAAATTTCTTCTAATATTTTATAATTAATATCATTATTTAGAAATTCCAAACTTGCTTTATAACATTTATTTTCAAAACAAACAACAACTAAATCTCCATCATTCATACGCATAACGTTTTTAATATGATGATAATCATTTTCACTAAATTTTTTCGTTTTATCTTCTAATATATATCTTTGCATATTTATCACTATAAAATAAAATAGCGCAGAGCGCTATTTTTAAATTAAATTACTCTTGATTGCATCACGTTAGCTATTACTAAGAAGGCAACAAATAGGACTGATAAAACTGTTGTTGCTCTTAACATAAATAAATCAAAGCCACGTACTTTGCGATTTTTAAATAATTCTGATTTTTCTCCGCTAAATGCATCTTTAATATCATCACCTGATTGTTGTAACAAAACAACAATTGTTAATAATATACCGACGACTAAAGTTAACCAATCAAATAATAACACAGAAATCCCTCCATAACATTCTAATTTTAGCAATTAATATTTGATTTGTCAAATTATTTATGCATTATTATCGTTTAAAGTGTTAACAAATGCATAAACGTCTTCAATCATTTGTTCTGTTGCTCTAATTCCACCTGTTACAGTGTACCATGCTTCAGGATTTAAATTGAAAATATATTCATTTTTAACAGCATCAACATCTGCTATTATACTTTCTTTTAAAAACTCACGATCTGATTCTTGGTTGTTTGTAACCATATTACGGTCAAGTAAGAAAATAACTTCTGGATTAATATCACTTATAAATTCTAAAGTAATTTCATGACCATGTGATGTAATGTCATCATATTTTGTATCTTCGCTTGCAGCTTCAACAAATCCAAATTCTCTAAAAACTACACCATAACGTGATGCAGCACCTTTTTGGTAAGTTTTCTTATTACCATTTAACATAATAACACTTGCACGGAAATCTTTTGCTAATTCTTTTACTTCATTAAACGATGTTTCAAAAGTAGTTAATTTTTCGTTTAACTCTTCACTAATATCTGGGAATATTTCACCTAAATTATTGTAAATTACTTTTTGATTTTCATAATTGTAATTTGTTGATGATGCATCTAAAATATTAGTATATGGGAACATATCTTTAATTGTTTCATATTGACTTGATGTTCTACCGTCTAAAATAATTAAATCTGGATTTAATAATTTCATTTTTTCATAATTAATTACGTGTAATGTTCCAGCATCTTCATAGTTAACATCATTTAACTCTTTAATTAAATTAGGAATATTTGACTGTTCTGTTGGTAAACCCAATATTTCAATTCCTAACTCTTCGATTCCAAAATAGCTTAAAACATCAGCAACTCCCCATGAGAAAGTAACAACTTTTTTAGGGTTTACATAAAATTCTTCTGTAACTTCAACACGGTTAAAATCTTCACTATTTACTACTGGTTTAGAAACAGTGTGTGTAATACTTACTTTTTCATAATCTGTTTTATCATTAACTTGTTTATATCCACAGCTTGTTAAAACAAAAATCATTGCAAAACTAATTATTATTCCTATATATTTTTTCATATAATCTCATCTCCATTTATTGTAATTTTCATATCTTGTAATAAATTATGATAAACACAAATCTTCTTCCCGCCTATTCCTGCAATACAGAAATCATGATCAAAAACATTATCTAATACTTCTTTTTCTATAATGTCGTCTGTCGTCCCTTCCGCTAGTATTCTTCCATCCTTCATAGCAACGATATGATCACAAAATGCTGCGGCAATATTAATATCATGCATAACAACAACAATTGTTTTATCTAAATCTTTAACTAGATTTTCTAAAGTTGTCATCATTTCAACAGCATGTCGCATATCTAAGTTGTTTAATGGTTCATCTAAAAATATATATTTTGTGTCCTGAGCAAGTATCATTGCAATATATGCTCTTTGTTGCTGACCACCTGATAGTTCATCTAAATAACTATGTCTAATGTCTTCTAGTTTTAAATAACTAATTGCTTCTTCAATCTTTATTTTATCTTCTTTATTTAATCTTCCATTTGAATGAGGAAATCTTCCAAATGATACTAACTCTTCAACTGTTAATTTTAAGTTACTATTATTTGATTGTCTTAAAACAGCAATTCTTTTAGCTAAATCACTTGATTTAATATTGTTAATATCTTCATTGTCTAAATAAACATTTCCTTCCATTGGTTTTAACAGTCTTGAAATCACACTTAAAAGTGTTGATTTACCAGCACCATTAGGTCCAATTAACCCTGTTATTTTATTATCTTGTATTTTTAAATTAACATCAAATAAAACTTGTTTTTTACCATATGCTTGAGAGATATTTTTAATTTCAATCATTTTAAATTCTCCTTAACTAATATATAGATTAAGTATATCCCGCCAATTAAATTTACTAAAACTGTAACTGGGGTTTTAAACTTAAACAACTCTAAGACAAATTGTCCTCCTAAAATAATAATTATTCCTAATAAACAAGATGCAAACATTAATGTTTTATGTCTATTAGTTTTAAATAATTCCCTAGCACTATTTACTACAACTAATCCTAAAAATGATAAAGGTCCAACTAGTGATGTTGAAATTGCAATAGCAACTGTAATATAAAATATTGAAAGATTTACCTTCTTAGAATAATCTATTCCAAGATTTATTGCATGCTCTTCTCCTAAAGACATTACATCATAATAATGGTTTTCGCGATAAAATAGATACAATATTATAGCTGTTATTGGAATCATAAATAAAACTAAGGTTTCATTAATTGCATTAATATTAACAGTTGTTAATGATACAACATTTAAAAAGTCATTAGGATCCATAAATACTTGAATAAAGTTTGTAAAGCTATTAGCAAACGATGTTACTACCATTCCAATTAATAATAGTAATACAATATTGTTTTTATTCTTTTTAAAAACTGATAAAAACATTAAACTAATAACTAATATCATTAATACTAAGGTTAAGAAAAAGTTAATATAACTATTAACCACTAAAATACTAAGACCGCCAAATACAAATACTAATAAAGTTTGTGTTATTGAAAAGACAGCATCAAACCCTAATATACTTGGAGTTAAAATTCGGTTATTAGCAATTGTTTGAAATGATAGTGAAGCCGTTGATAATAAAACTACACTAATAATAATTCCAAGTAGTTGAACAACGCGACTCGATAAAATACTTCTAATCGCTGGTAGAAAGTTCGGTGTACCTAAATTACTTTCAATCAGTGACCAATAATTAACGATCCAAACTGTTAAAAATCCAAATATTGAAATAATTGCAGCAATTATTAATAATATATATAACTTCTTGTTTCTAGCCATTTCTTTTCACCTGCCTAAAAATCAAGAATAAGAAGATGATTGCTCCGGTAACACCCATTGTAAAACCAACTGACATTTCATATGGAAAGATTATTATTCTACTAAATATATCATTTAATAAAACAAAAACTGATCCGAACAAAGCAACATCTATTAAGTTCTTTTTAACATTATTCCCTAAATATAATGTAACAATATTAGGGATAATTAATCCTAAAAAGGGTAGTGGTCCAACAACTAAGAAACTTGCTGCTGAAATAATTGAAGTTAAAACTAAACCTACATATAAAACCCTCTTATAATTTACTCCTAAATTAGTAGCAAACTCTTCACCCACACCTACAATATTAAATTTTGCTGCATATATAAAAGATAGTATTAAGGGTGGGATTAATATAATTAAAATTCTACTATTTAAAACCCCTATATGAGCAAAAGTTCCTACTCTTAAACTAGAAATAACTTGCAACATATTTGTCTCATAAGCAATAATTGAAGTTATTGCTGATAATAACCCACCAAACATTAACCCGATTAGTGGTATATATATAATATTTTTAAATTTAATTTTGTTAATTAAATTAATAAATATAAATGATGAAACTAGAGCAAATGTAAATGCAAAAATAAATCTAATATAAATATTTTGATTTGAAAAGATTAAATATCCAATTAGTACGCCAAGTGCGGCTGCATCTGTTGTACCAACTGTTGATGGTGAAATAAATTTATTCCTACTTATTGTTTGCATTATTAAACCAGCAATACTTAAAGAAGATGCTGTTAGTACAATTACTACTGTTCTTGGCATTCTAGAAGATAAAAACAAATTCCAAGCTTCATGATTTCCATTTAACAATGATTTAATAGAAACTTTATTACTTACACCTACAAATAGTGAAATTATGAATAATACTATAAAAGCAATAATTATAAAAACTCTTTTTTTCACGTTATCATAACTCTTTTCAAAAAACCCATTGGCATAGTTAAAAAATCGCTTTTTATTACGATATAAAGGTTTAAATTAGCCATAAAAAATGCCATTGTAAATGAGCCTCTTTCTAGTATTAAATTTTTATTATATGTTAAATTCTTATTTAAAAAGAATTATTGTTTCAATAAAATACTACATTCATTTTAATTTATTGTTAAATGGTTGTCAATCTTTAATGTAAAGATTATAATTAAGGTGTGATTTTTTTATAAATAATGAAAAAAGGTGATATTTTTGCAATTAAAAAAGTTAGAATTAAAAAATATTTACATGAGTTCAAACTGTTATTTATTAATTAAAAATAATGAATTAGTCGTTATTGATCCAGGATTTCCTGATGAAAAATTATTTAATTATATAAAAGATAACAATTTAAAATTAAATAAAATCATTTTAACCCATGGACATTATGACCACTGGACCGGTTTAGAAGAATTATTAAAAAGATATCCAAATACTAAAGTTTATGCTTCTACTTTAGATGATTATTGGTTTAAAAATAATCCTTTTACTATATATTTTCCTAAAATAGATTATGACCTAAAATCATTAAAATATTTAGAAATATTAGATGAAAGTTTTGAAGTTATTAAAACACCAGGACACTCAAAAGGTAGTATTACTTTATATAACAAAAAAGATAATTATATTATTTCTGGCGATGTTTTATTTTACGGTAGTATTGGAAGAACTGATTTATACGGTGGAAATTTTGATATACTTAAAGATAGCATTTATAAGTTATATGAAATTTTAAATGATGATACTATTGTATATTCTGGTCATGGTAATGAGACTAAAATAGGGTTTGAGAAAAAACATAATCCTTTTGTTAGAATATAAAAAAATCCTTACAGAAATTTATCTGTAAGGATTTTCATTTATATTTTACCAGCTTTTAATAGTGTAAATTTATTTTTTAAATATTCAATGTAATATTTAGGATTAAATTTTTCACCAGTAGCAAGCATAATAATTTCTTCAGAAGATTTTGATGCTCCATATTTATTAATATTTTCTTTTAACCAATAATTAATAATACTCATATTTTCATTTTCAATGACACTTTCAACGTTAATTGATTTGTTCATTGCAAAATATATTTGGGCAGCATATGCTGAACCTAGAGCGTATGCTGGAAAGTATCCAAATGAACCTAAGGCCCAATGAATATCTTGAAGGGGACCTTCTAAATCATTAATTGGTTTAACACCAACATATTTAGCCATTAGTGTACGCCATCTTCTTGGAATATCTTTTACTTCTAATTCATCTGCAAAAATTTCTTTTTCAATTTCATATCTAACCATAATATGAAGTGAATATGTTAATTCATCAGCTTCAATTCTAATTTTAGATCTTTTTGGCTGATTAACATGTTTATAAAATTCTAAAGCTTCAATACCACTTAAATTTTTAGGAAAAACTTCTGTTAATTTAGGATAATGTCTTTGCCAGAAAGCATATGATTTACCAATCATATTTTCAAAAAGACGAGCCTGGGCTTCATGAAGACCATAACTTGGACTACCAAATAAAAATGTACCATTATATTTAGGGTCATTATTTTGGTCATAAATAGCATGACCAATTTCATGTAAAACACTAAAGATACTTATTGTAAAATTATTAATATCATAATCACTAGTTATTCTAATATCGTCAGTTGATATTCCTGATGTAAAAGGATGAACAGTATCTCTAATTGCCCCTCTTTCTAAATCAAACTGTAATTTATTAATTAAATATTTGGATATTTCTTTTTGTTTATAAATAGGATATTCTCTTGTTGTAAGTTTCCGGTTAAATCTTGGTCTTGCGCCTTTTGTAACTTCAACAACAAAAGGAATAAGTTCGTTTTTTAAATCTTCAAAAAAACGATCATAAAAGGCAACACTAGAACCTTCTTCAAACATATCTAATAAAACATCATAACCTTTTTTATCTTCGGTTTCTAAGTGTTTAATAATTAATTTTTGATATTCAACAATTTTTTCTAATGTTGGCACAAAATGGTTAAAGTCAACTAATTCTCTAGCTTCATTCCAAACTTGTGTACTTTTAGCTAGCGTTACTTGATAATCAATATAATCTTTAATTGGCACTTTTCTAATAACTTCTAACTCTTTAGCAATCTTTTTAACATCTTGAGCTAAGTCTTCATCTGACTCACTTAAAACTTCAATGTTATCTAGAAGTTTTTCAATAATTTCTAAAAACTCTTTATTACTTCTTAAATCAAAATACATCTTAGATAATACTTCAACTTGTTCTGATCTAAATTTATCAGATTTAGGCGGAGCTTGTGTTTTTTGATCCCAATTAATTAACCAATCCACATATCTAAAAGCAATAATTTTTTTACGGTAATCCAAATATTTATTTATTGTATCTTTCATGTTTCCCCCTCATCTAAACTTTTTTTGTTAAAAATAACAAATAGTTTTTGAAGATTAATTAATAGTTTTTCGATTTCTTTAATAGCATCTTCATCACTTAAATTTGTTAGTTTCAAGAAAAAACCACTTAGTCCTACTGCACTAGCACCAAGTTCTAGTGCTTTATATATATCAAGTGCATTACGGATTCCTCCTGATGCAAAAATTGTCGCATCTAATCCTTGAGCATTTTTAAGTGATTCTACTGTTGATATTCCTAATTCATCAAAAGTCGTATCACTATCATTGTTCCTTTTTCTTTCAATTTCAGCAAAATTTGTTCCCCCACGACCACTAACATCAATATATTTAACTCCTAAACCAATTAATGTTTTAATCGTTTTTTTGCTCATTCCAAAGCCAACTTCTTTTACTATTACAGGAACATTAATATTTTCAACAATATTTCTAATATTATCCTTCCAATGGGTAAATTTACGGTCCCCTTCAACCATTACCAGTTCTTGAATAACATTTAAATGAATTGACAGTGCATTAGCATCAATCATTTCAACTGCTCTTTTAGCTTCATTAAGTGTTGCATTAGCTGAAACGTTAGCAACCACAAAACCATCTTTATTAATTTTTCTAACAATTTCATATGTATAAGCTAGCTTTTCATCCTTTAATGCGGCACTTTGTGATCCAACAATAATTGGAATATTAAAGTGTTTAGCATAACTTGCTAGTTTTTCATTAATTAAAGCAGTATTTTTACTACCACCTGTCATTGCATTAATATAAATAGGATAACTACTCTTAAAGTTAATATAGTTTGTTTCTAAGTTAATATCATTATAGTTGTAATCAGGCAAACTAAAATGTTCTAACTTAATAGAATCAAAATCATTTTCTTTGTTATTTTGTTTTAGAGCAAATTTAACATGCTCATCCTTACGATTACTAATTGACATACTAACTCCTAATTTTTAAATAAAACTAAATTACTTTCTTTTAAATCCTCTACTAAATTATTAAAATTAAAACCTATCGGATACATAAAGATGATAGAGTCACCACCACCAGCACCACTAATTTTTCCAGAAAGACTATATTTTTTAACAATTCTTATAGCCTCTTTTAATTCTTTAGTATATAGATCATCTTGTTTTAAAATTTGTTCTAGCCATAATTGATATTTATTTAATGTCTTTTTTAATTCAGCATAATTATTTGATAATAAATTATGATAAGCATTTTTAACTAATTTTTGTGCTAACTTATATTCTTTTTTACTTATCTTATAGGTTAGTTTTTTTGTTTTATATGATGTTTTTGTCCAAACTGATGAAAACTTCATATTTGTCTTAATTTCAACCACTTTTAAATGTGGCCACTTTTTTTCTACTATACTAATATCTTTATATTTTTTTAAAAGCCATTTTATATTATAGCGACGATAATAAATAACACCACCATATAATGCTGATGCTAAATCACCACCTGATGAAAGATCATTTAAAGCTATTTGTGTTAAAACTGCTAGTTTGAAAATAACTTTTTTATCTACTTTTAATTCATGGAATTTTAAAATGCTTTTAATTACACCTGTTATTAAGGCTGATGATGAACCAAAACCAAACTTTTTACCTTCTTCGGTTTCTAAATCAGAAACAATATTTAAATTGAATCTTTCAGGTTCAATTCCTTTATATTTTAAATATTTAAAAGTTATTTCAATTGCTTTTTTAATTAATTCATCATTATTATTTGATTCAAATGTAAACTTTTTATTTTCATATTCGAAATATTGCGTAACTTCTCTTGTGTTATATATAAAATCTTTTGAAGGAATTATTTCGAATTTTATACCTATATCTAAACCATATATAATTGCAATACCTTTTGGTCTTAAAACATTATATTCACCGATTACATACAATTTTCCATTTGTTGTGACACTAATAATTGTACTCGCCACCTTTACTTATTATTCTCTTACTTATTTATTATATCATATATGATTAACTTATAAAGTTAAACCTTTTAGATTTATTTTATTTACATATTTTTACGTGTATTTGGATAAAAAAGCGTTGCTGCTGCAAAAATTAGACCAAATATTATAAAAATATATGTAAAGTTATTAAATGATGTTTTAGCTAATATAATACCTATAATTGGCGGCATAAATGTTGAACTAACATATCCAAATGCCATTTGATATCCCATCATTTTTTGAGCATTTTTCTTACCAAAATATATTGGGGTTTGATGTAGTAATGATGGATAAATTGGGGCCAGTCCTAACCCAATTATAATTATACCTAAGGCTCCAAAATATGAATTATTAATAAGTAATAAAAGAGAACCTAGAATAATAACTAATACACCTATTTTTATTAAGTTTTTATTGCTTATCTTCATTGATAAAAATCCACTTAACATTCTACCCATCGTTAATGCCACAAAAAAAAGTGAAATAATTAAAGCAGCAGTTGCTTCAGTAAATAATTTTATTTCAATTAAATAAGTAGCTCCCCAAAGAATAATACTACTTTCAAGTAACATATATATAAAATATGAAAGTAAAACTACACTAACAACTTTTTTGTTAATAACATGATTATTATTATTTTCTATGTCAATATTTTTATTACCATTTTCTTTTTCATGCCATTTTCTTATAGTTGGTATCAAAGTTAAAAATAACACAAACTGGATAATTGCAATAACTAAATAGCCAAGGCGCCAACCATTATTAGTATTAATAAATAACGATATTAAAATAGGACCAATAATAGCTCCAATACCCCAAAATGAATGTAACCAATTCATATGTTTAGCTTCATAGTTTTCAGCAACATATTTATTTAATGCCGCATCAATTGCTCCTGCTCCAATTCCTAGTGGGATAGATAATATTATTAATTGATAAAACTCTTTTGAAATAGCATAACCAAAAAGAGCAAATGCAGTTAAAAACACACTTGTAACTGTTACTTTACCAGTCCCAAATTTTTTTATTAAAACATGAGATAGTATACTTGAAACAATTGTCCCACCAGATATAACAAGTGATAATATACCCGCTGATTCAATTGGCATATTCAGATCAAGTCGCATTAACGGCCAAGTTGTTCCAAGTAATGAATCTGGTAAACCTAAACTAATAAATGTTAAGTAAATTATTATTAAGAAAAACATCTAAAGTTACCTCTTTATAAATATAAGAAATTATTTAAGATTATATATTATTTAGCAAACAAAAAAGCGATTGATAAAATAATTAAATTACGCAATCGCTTAAATTGTTAAAATTTTATTCTCCCGCAATAACTAATTCTTTAATTTTTACGGCGCCAGTTCCAACTCCTGATAATCCGAAAATTAAATTGTTTGCAATTTTTTCAATATTGTTTAATAAATCAAAGAAATTACCAGAAACTACAATCATATCAACCGGACGACCTAATTTACCATCAATTATTTCAAATCCAGCAGCTTGTAGACTAAAGTCTCCAGATACTGTTTCAACACCAGCATGTAATCCCACTAAATCTGTTATATAAAGACCTTTTTCAATACCTTCATATAAATCCTCTAATGAATAGTCTTGTGGTTCTAAGACTAAATTAGAAGCGCTAATTCCATGTCTAAAACCATTCCCTGTTGGCTCTTCATTAAAGATTGTTGATGTTTTTAAATTATGAGCAAAACCAGTAAATACACCATCTTTAATCCATTGGCGGCGTTTAGTTGCAACCCCTTCATCATCAAATGGAACTTTAAAAAGTGCTTTTTCATGGAACGGATCATCAACTAAATTAACAATGTCTGAAGCTATTTTTTGACCTTGTCTGTCGTTTAGTTTTGTTAAGTTTCTAAATGCTGCTTCACCTGAGAAGATTGAAGAAAACACTGATAAAACATTTCCAAATTGTTCATTATCAAAGACAACAGGATATTTACCTGATGTAATTGACTTTGCTCCAAGTTGAGCTGTTCCAATTTCAATATTTTCATTAATTAATTTGTTAACATCAATATCATTATATTTTTTTACCAACTGATAAGATAAACCTGATTTTATTTGTTCATCTTTTTCATATACACCTATGGCATAAATTGTTGCATATGTTGAGTGTCTTGATAAGTTTAACCCTTTTGAATTAACAATAGTTGTTTTAGATTCACTTTCACTATATGAAACTGTTTGAACTTTTTTTACTAATTCATTTTCATAAATGCCTTTTTCAATATTAATCAATGTTTCAACTTTTGTTGTTGGATCAATTGTTGAAAAATCAAATAAATCTTCTTCTACTTCAACATATTCTTTTGATCCTTCAAAAATTAATGCTGGCTCTTTTGAAGTAACGTTTTTTGCACTATCTAAAAGTTTATCAATCATAACGTTTATGTTTTCATCACTTAAATTTTCAACACTTACTTGAGCCGCTTTTTTATTATAAATACCTTTAATTATTGCTTTTTTTGATTTACTTATTTCGTTTTGATCTACTTTTCCTTCATACACATTTAATGAAAGATTCGTTGTTTCAAGAATATGAACTTCAATATCTTCTAAACCTTTTTTTAATCCTAGATCAATCCATTTATTATAATTATTCATTTGAACGTCCTCCTACAGTAATTTTTTTAACACGAATAGTTGGTTGTCCAACATCAACTGGGATTGACCCAGATGAGGCTCCACACATCCCTTGACCAAATTCTAAGTTATTAGCAACACGGTCAATATCAAATAAAATATCTTTTCCATTACCAATTAACATTGCTCCTTTAACAGCATCTGTTAATTTACCATTTTCAATTAAATAACCTTCTAAAACAGCAAAGTTAAATTCTCCAGTTGAAGGATTGACTGTTCCACCACCAAGTTTTCTTGCAAAAAGACCATATTCAGTATCTTTAATAATATCCATATAATCTTCAGTTCCATTAGCAATAAAGGTTGAATTCATTCTTGAAGTTGGAGCATATTTATATGATTGACGACGGCTTGAACCTGTTGATTTTTCACCCATTGTACGGCCATTTCTTTTATCAATTAAATAACCTTTTAAAATTCCATTTTCAATAAGTAGGTTATTTTGAGTTTCTCTTCCTTCATCATCGAAGTTTAATCTTCCCCAAGCCCCTGGAACATTACCATTATCATATGCTGTTACTACATCACTTGCTACTTTTTCACCAATTTTACCGACAAATGGTGATAGACCTTTTGCTATTGCACTTGCTTCAAGCGGATGTCCACAAGCCTCGTGGAAAATAACTCCACCAAAACCATTATGAATTACCACTGGCATTACTCCAGCTTTTATATCTTTTGCATTTAATTGTTTAATACTTGCTTGAGCTATATCTTTTGCATATGCATCAAAATCAATTTCATCAAAGATTTCAAAGCCCATAAAACGGCCTGGACCTTCAAAGGTTTGTTCCATTTTATCGCCATCTTTTGCAACTGATGCTAAGATCACTCTTGTATAAACTCTCTCATCATTTTGATATATACCTTCTGTATTAGCAATTAAAACATCTTGTTTCTTTTCACTTAAGTTTGTAATTGCTTGAACAATTCTTTCATCTTCATCTTTAATAATTTTGTTTAAATGCATTAATTTAGCAATCTTTTCCTCTGTTGGAACTTGGTCAAATGGCTTTTTAATATTATTATTAAAAGGCTTTGGTTCCCCAAGTTCTTTAACTGTTCCTGGTTTATCATTAAAGCTTGCTTTTAATTGTTCTAATAACTCCATAATAGTTTCATAATTTACCTCATTTGTATGAGCATAAACTTCATCACTACCCTTTAATAGTCTAATACCTACACCTGATAGTTCACTATTGGTAATATTGATAACTTCTCCATTCATAACGTTAATCGTTGATGAGATCGATGTTTCAAAAAATAACTCACCAAAGTCTGCTCCTGTTTTTAAGGATTCATTTAAAACTTTTTGTATTTCAGACTTGTTCATTTTATTTACCTACTTTCTTTTGTACTTCTTCATCAAATTGGATCATATATAAATTATAATATAATCCTTCATTTCTTAATAGCTCTTGATGATTTCCTTCTTCAACAATTCTTCCTTTATGTAATACTATGATTTTATCACTATGTTGGATTGTTGATAATCTATGGGCAACAATAATCATTGTTTGATCTTGCATAATTCTTTTTAGGGAATCTTGAATAATTTCTTCACTTTCACTATCAATATTTGCAGTCGCCTCATCAAGTATTAATAATTTTGGTTTTGTAACAACTGCTCTGGCAAATGATATTAATTGTCTTTGCCCTGTTGAGAAGTTATTACCTCGCTCTAATACCATATGATCATATTTTCCTGGTATTTTATCGATAAAGCTGTGAGCTCCAACATACTTAGAAGCAGCTAATACATCTTCTTTTTTAATATCATCGTTATTTAATCTAATATTTTTATCAATTGTATCATTGAATAAAAACACATCTTGTAACATTTGTCCAATATGTTTTCTAATTGATTGATACTTAATATCTTTAATATCGATACCATCAATTAAGATTTGACCTTTTTGAATTTCATAATTTCTAACAATTAGCGATAATATTGTTGTTTTACCAGATCCGGTTGCTCCAACAAGAGCAACTGTTTGTCCTGGTTTTACTTCAAATGAGACATCTTTTAATACCCATTCACCTTCAATATAACTAAACCAAACATTTTTAAATTCAATATGGCCTTTAAATTCTTCTAACTCAATAGCACCAGGTCTATCTTGAATCATTGCTGGTTCATTTAAAACACTAAAGATTTTCTCAGCACTTGAGAATGCATCTTGAAGTTGATTAAATTCTTCAGCAATTTGTTGAACTGGTTGGAAGAATCGATTAGCGTATTCTTGGAAGGCATATAGAATTGCAAAACTTAATACCATTTCAATAACTTGGAGTCCTCCAAAATATAAAACTAATATAACACTACCATTAGTAACCACATATATTAAAGGCCTAAAAATAGCATATAACATTATTTCTTTTTGCATAATCTTTTCTAAATTTTTTGACTTTTCTTTGAATTCTTCGCGTTTCTTATCTTCTTGGTTAAATATTTGTGTTATTTTCATTCCTGATAAGTTTTCTGATAAAAATGCATTTAATTCTGATATTTCATCTCTAATCTTACGGTAAGTCTTTCTTGTTATTTTGCGGAAGAAATAAGAAATAACACCAATTACTGGAATAATTGTCATTACTATTAATGTTAATTTCACACTAATTGTAATTAAAATAATAAAAATTAAAATCATCATTATTATACTTCTAATTAAGTTAATAATTGTTGATGTAAAGAGTTGAGAAATACTTTCTGAGTCGTTCATAACTCTTGTTACCATTTTACCAATTGGTTCACGATTCAATTGCTCTGGTGACCAATTAACAATATGACTAAAGGTTTCAGCTCTAATTTCTTCAATTATTTTTTGACCAATAACTTGCAAAATCATTGATTGGAAATAATTAATAACTAAAGCAATTAATAAAACCCCAACAAATGCTCCTAAATATAATAAAACTATTCTTAAATCAGCCGTTGTTGATGCTGATGAAATATTTTCAATTACTAAAGCAAAAAATAACGGTGGAATTAAATCAACTACTACGACAAATACCATTAAAATAAGTGACCATATAAACTTAGATAAGTGTGGTCTTAAAAATCTCATTAATTCTTTAAAAAGTACTCGATCATCAATCTTATTTTTTCTTTGATTATTTTTAAGCATTAAAATCATCCCCCTTTACTTTTTCTTCAAGGGTTTGTCTTCTTACGATATCTTGATAGAAAGGTGATCTTTCTAATAGTTCTTTGTGAGAACCAATATCAATAATTTTTCCTTCATCTAATATAATAATTTTATCTAAATCTTTAACTGTTGATATTCTATGTGCAATTAAGATTGTTGTTTTACCCCTTCTTAATTTGTATAAGTTATTAATAATTGTTTCTTCGGTTTTTGTATCAACCGCAGAAACTGAGTCATCTAAAATCAATATATCAGGATTTTTAGCTAATGCCCTTGCAATAGAAATTCTTTGTTTTTGACCACCTGATACAGTAACTCCGCGTTCACCTAAAACTGTTTGGAATCCTTCTTTAAATTCAATAACATTTTCATAAATATCAGCAAATTTTGCTGAGTCAATAATTTCATCATCTTTCATATTATCCCTTGAAAAGGCAATATTCTTTTTAATCGTATCTGAGAATAAGAAGTTATCTTGTGGAACATAACCTATTGTGTTTCTTACTTGTTTTAAAGGTAATTTCATGATGTCATATTTATCTAAAAATATTTTATTTTCTTCAACGTTATACACTCTTAATAATAAATCTACTAATGTTGTTTTACCCGCACCAGTTTTGCCTAAAATACCAACCATTTCACCAGCTTTAATTTCAAATGAAATATTATCTAATACAATTTCTTCTGGCTCATCTGGATAACTAAATGATAAGTTTTCTACTTTAATTGCAGGTTTTAATTCATCTACAACAATTAAATCTTCACTATCATAAACTGTTGGTTTTGTATCCAAAAACTCTTCAATTCTCTGGGCACTAGCTTGAGCTCTTGAGAAGAGTGATAAGAATCTAGCAAGCGCCATTGTTGGCCAAGTTAATGTTCCAAACAGGGCAATATATTCAGTTAATGCCCCAACCGTAAATCTTTGATCCTGTGCCATATTAACAGTTCTTACTACCGCATAAGAACCAACACCAATAATTACTACAATTACTAAATTGATTGCAATTGATGTAATCATTTGAACCCATAAAGAACGTTTAAAGAATTTAATATTTGTATCATATAGTTCATTACTACGTTTCTTGAAGGTTGCAATCTCATATGCTTCTCTTACATATGCTTTAATAACAGAAAGTCCTGAGAAACTTTCTTGAGTAAAGTCACTTAAATCTCTAAACTTCTCTTGTCTTACTCTAAATTGATTACGCATTGAACGGTTAATAATAATCATTCCAACAATTAATGCTAAAATTGGTATTAAAATAATATATGTGATCTCTTTGTTTAAATTATACATTCTTGTAATTGCAAACCCACCTAAGAACAAGCTATCAACTAACATCATTAAACCAGGCCCTAAAGCCATTCTAACGGCACTTAAATCATTAATGAAATAAGTCATTAATCCACCAACTTTTTGATGGCTATAATAATCTTGTCCTAGTTTTGTTGCATGGCTGAACATATCGTTTCTTAATCCATATTCAATTTTTCGTGATGTTCCAAAAATAGCTAACCGCCATAATACACGTCCAGCACCAACAATTAATATAATAACTACAACCATTAAAACAATATCATTTAATCTTACTCGATATGAATTATCAAGTATGGCCATTAAATCAACAACTGTAATTATTTCATTAACACTATTGTCAGCCGGATTTTCCCAATATAATAAACCATTATCTATATCGACTAAAGCATCTTCCTCAATCTCTAAAATTGCTGGAAGTACATCACTATCTACTAAAATATAGCGTCTACTTATATCTAGTTCAGGGTCAAAGTAGTCTTTTTGCCAAAAGACTGTTTCTGCCTCACTGTCATAAGTAAACACCAGTTTATATTCATCTGATTCCCCTATTGTATCCAATTCACTCAAAACTTCCGATTCTGATAGCATATCAATTGTTTGACCTAAATATTTCGGAACTTCTAATTGTACGTAATCAATAACAATGAGTACAAATATTCCGAAAAGTAAGATCATTGCATATTTATAAATGTATTTTCTAATATGTTTGTTAAACAAAATCCTCACCTTTTATTCGTAATACCTTTCTAACAATCTATTATACATGAAAATTACTTATATTTACATATTTTACATAATTAATTGTATAATATAATATAGAAAAGGAAAGTGATATAAAAATGATAAGATTAATTGAAAATTTTATAAAGTATGTAAAGATTGATACGCAATCAGATCCGTTATCAAATACGATACCCTCAACATCTAAACAAAAAGATTTAAGCAAATTATTAGTTCAACAATTAAAAGAAATTGGTTATGAAGCCTTTTTAGATGATAAAGGATATGTTTATAGTAAAATTAATAAAAATGTTGACTATGATGTTACTCCTATCGGATTTGTTGCTCATGTTGATACATCATTTGATGCTCCTGGAGCAAACGTAAAACCAAGAATTATTAAAAACTATGATGGAAGTGATATAAAACTAAACGAATATATTACAATGAATCCAAATAATAGTCCCGCTTTAAATTTAGTAATTGGTGATGATATTATTGTAACTGATGGTAACACGCTTCTTGGTGCTGATGATAAAGCAGGTGTTGCTGAAATAATGGAACTAGCATATATTTTAAGTGAAAACAAAGATATTAAACATGGTGATATTTATATTTGTTTTACTCCAGATGAAGAAATTGGTCGTGGTGCTGACCACTTTGATCATGACTTTTTTAAAGCTGACTTTGCTTATACACTAGATGGTAGTCAAGTTGGTGAAATTGAATATGAAAACTTTAATGCCGCTTCAGCTAATTTAGTTTTCACTGGAAAAAGTATTCACCCAGGTTCAGCTAAAGAACAAATGGTTAATGCTAGTTTAGTTGCTTTTGAATTTCACCAAATGTTACCCGTATTTTTAAATCCTGCTTATACAGAAAAATATGAAGGATTTAATCATTTAACTAACATAACTGGTTCAACTGAAGAAGCTAATGTTCAGTATATAATTAGAAATCATAATAAAAAATTATTCGAACAACAAAAAAATACTTTTATTAAAATCGCAAATTATTTAAACAATAAATATGGCTATGATGTTGTCAAACTAACTTTAACAGATAGTTACTATAATATGTATGAAGTTATTAAAGATAATATGCATATTGTTGATATTGCTAAAGAAGCAATCGAAAAAGTTGGTCTTATTCCAATTACAAACCCAATTAGAGGTGGTACTGATGGTGCTAGACTAACATTTGATGGTCTACCTTGTCCAAACCTTGGTACTGGTGGATTTAATTATCATGGAAGAATGGAGTTTGCAAGCATTAACCAAATGGAAAAAGCGGTAGAGGTTGCTTTAGAAATCGTAAAAATTGTTGCTAAAAAAAATGCAAATAACTGAAAAGTTACTTGCATTTAACAATTATTTCATTTCTTCTGGTCTAATTAATGACATATCTATATGACAATAACCAGTTGGATTTTTAAGTAAATAATCTTGATGATAATTTTCAGCTAAATAGTAGTTTTGAAGTTCTTCTACTTCAACTACTATTTTTTTATTATATTTTGTTTGTTCTTTTTTAATAAATTCTTCAATTATCTTTTTATCATCATCATTTTCATAATATAAGCCACTACGGTATTGAATACCTATATCATTTCCTTGTTTGTTTAAAGAAAATGGATTGATCATTCTAAAAAAGTGTTCCAATACTTTTTCTAAAGTTATTTCATTACTATTATAAATAACTTCAACAACTTCAGCATGAGTTGCTACACCTGAACATACTTGTTCATATGTTGGATTTTCAATATTACCATTTGCATAGCCAACGTTAGTAGTAACTATTCCTTTTAACTTTTGGTAGTATGCTTCAACACCCCAAAAACATCCCCCTGCTAAAATTAATCTTTTTTCCATGTTAATCACACTTTCTATTTATCTTGAACTTGCTTCAAAAAATAAAGCTAAAACTCCTTGTCCTGTATGAGCACCAATAACTGGCCCAATTGAATGTACTAAAACATTTGCATTAGGATATGCTTCTAATACTAAATCTTTTAATTGATTTGCTGCTTCTAAGTCATCACCATGACCAATATAAACCATTTCTTGATTTTCTAAAGCAGTATCTGTCATTTTATCAAATAAGGTTTTAATTGCTCTTCTTCTTGATAATGCTTTACCTCTAGCAACTAATTCACCATTTTCATTACAATGTAGAATTGGTTTAATTCTTAATGTTTTAGCAACAACACTAGCTGCTGCTGAAATTCTTCCACCACGTTTTAAATGATTAATATCATCAACTGTAAACCAATGTGCAACTGTTGGTATTAATTTTTCAATATATTCTTTGTTTTCTAATAAAGTTAATCCTTCTTTTTTAGCCATTGCTGCTTTAACTGCGATATAGCCTAAGCCTAGTGATGCAGAATTTGAATCGATTAAAACAAATTCTTGTTCTGGATATTTTTCTTTTAAATCTAAAAATGCAAGCCTTACACTATTATAAGTCCCACTAAGTTTTGATGAGATTGGAAGCATAATAAAGCTATAACCTTCTTTTGCAAGTGGTTCTAATTCCTCTAAAACGTCTTCAGGGTTAAGTTGTGATGTTGTTACTTTATTTCCTGCTTTTACTAAATCATAAAACTCATCAACACTTTGTTCACGGTAATCTAAATAGTTTGTATATGTTTTATCTTCAAAATGATATTTTAAAGATAATATTTTAATTTCATGTTCTTTAGCTAATTCAGCCGGTAAATCAGTTGTTGAATCCGCGATAATCATATATTTTTTGCTCATTATTTCTCTCCTTTTTTTAAATAACAATTTTATTTTATTATTTTCTATTATATCATTAATGTTTTAATAGTTTCAATTTTTACTACTCACTTCTTAATTCAAAAATGATATCTCTAATTTCTGCTGCTTTTTCAAAGTCTAAATTGCGAGCTGCTTCATTCATTTGTTCTTCTAATTCTTTTAATGTTTCTCGTTTTTGTTGTTTATTTAATAATATTTTGCCACTTTCATCAGATTGAACTTCTCTTAATGAAATATTCTCTCTAATATCTTTAGTAATTGTAATAGGTTTCTTATTATATTTATTGTTATATTCAAGTTGAATATTTCTTCTTCGATTAGTTTCATTAATAGCAACTTCCATTGCTCCTGAAATACTATCTGCATACATAATAACATGCCCATTTTGATTTCTAGCAGCTCGACCTATTGTTTGAATTAAACTACGTTCACTTCTTAAGAACCCTTGTTTATCTGCTGCTAAAATAGCAACAAGTGATACTTCAGGTAAATCTAGGCCTTCTCTAAGTAAATTAATACCAACTAAACAATCATATTTTCCTAATCTTAAGTCTCTTAAAATAGCAATTCTTTCTAATGATTTAATTTCACTATGCAAATATGCAACTCTTAATCCTAGTTGTTTAAAGTAACTAGTTAACTCTTCACTCATTCTTATTGTTAAAGTTGTAACTAAGACTCTTTCATTTCTTTCTGCACGTTTTTTAATTTCAAAATATAAATCATCCATTTGATTTTCACTTGGTCTAACTTCAATTGTTGGATCAAGTAAGAATGTTGGTCTAATAATTTGTTCAATAACTGGTAAGTTTTTATCTGTTTCATATGCACCAGGAGTTGCTGATAAATAAATAGTAGTTGGTAGTTTAGATTCAAATTCAGCAAAATTTAGCGGTCTATTATCTAGTGCACTTGGTAATCTAAAACCATGTTTTACTAAAGTTTCTTTTCTAGATCTATCCCCAAAATACATTCCTCTAACTTGTGGAATAGTTACGTGCGATTCATCAATTATCAATAAAAAATCATCACCAAAAAAATCAATTAGTGTTGCTGGTGTTTCACCTTCATCTCTTAGTGATAAATGTCTTGAATAGTTTTCAACTCCAGAACATGTTCCAATTTCTTCTAACATTTCTAAATCATATTTAGTTCTCATTTCAATTCTTTGTGCTTCTAATAGTTTCCCATTATCTTCAAAATATTTAATACGTTCTTTTAATTCTTTTTTTATTCTTCTAATTGCTTCCTCTAATTTTTCTTTATCTGTAACAAAGTGAGTCGCTGGATAAATTGTAATAAATTTAATACTTTCAAGCTTTTTTCCAGTTAAAACATCAAATCTTGATATTTCATCGATTTCATCACCAAAAAAATCAATTCTAATTCCTTCTTCTCTTTCATAAATAGGAATTATTTCAACAATATCGCCTCTAACCCTAAAAGTTCCTCTTTCAAAGTCAAAGTCATTTCTTTCATATTGCATCTCAACTAAACGATTAATTAATTCATCTCTTCCATAATTATCACCAATTCTTGCAAAAATTAAGGCATTTTTATAAGTTTCCGGATCACCTATCCCGTAAATACAAGAAACTGATGCGACAACAATAACATCTTCTCTATCAAGAAGTGATGATGTTGTACTATGTCTTAATTCATCAATTTCATCATTAATAGATGAATCTTTTTCAATATAGGTATCACTTGAAACTACATAAGCTTCCGGTTGGTAATAATCATAATAAGATATAAAATACTCAACCCGGTTCTCAGGGAATAATGATTTTAATTCTCCGTACAGTTGTCCAGCTAAAGTTTTATTAGGAGCAAGCACTAAAGTTTTTTTACCCAACTTCTCTATAATATTAGCAATAGTAAAAGTCTTACCAGTACCAGTAGCACCAAGTAAGATTTGTTCTGTTAAGCCGTTATTAATATTTGTTATTAAGTTTTCTATTGCCTTGGGTTGATCACCGCTAGGCTTAAAATCAGATATTAGTTTAAACATTAAACCACCTTAAATCTCAGTAAAATTGTTTTGTTGATTTGTTAACTTTAAAGTTCCTTTATAATATTAATAATAACCATTATTAATCCGATGTCGAATTCAAGTCAAAAATCATTTTCACTATTAATCATTTTATCACTTAAACTAGTCTTTAACAAGTAATAAGTTTGATGTGTTTATTGTTTAATTAGTATAAAGTAAACATCCTTTCTTTATTTATATTTATATTATAAAAGGTAGCTTCGACACTATTTGGCGTACCTGAAAATATTGCAAAAAAAATCGACAGGGTATAAACTCATGTCGATAATCTTTAATTGTATGTTGTGTCTTATTTATATTTTATAGTTTTGATTTTTGAACATAATAACTATATTGTTTTTTCACTGTGTCAATATAAGACATTAATGATAAAACAAATATTACAAATGTTATTAGTGTAGTAACTCCCCACCATACTTGAGATGTAGTATTGTAATGTAAGTATTTTAATTCTTCTAAGTAATTATCAGCTTTTTCTGCTTTCATATAATAAACTTGATTTAAAGTTATTATTGCAACTAAGTAAAGAATTACTAAAGAACCTGATACGAACATTACATATAATGACTTTGGTCTATCAATTTTTATATCCATTTTTTTACCTCATTTATTTTTTTCATAAAACTAACAACTTTAATTCTTTATATAAATTATCTAGATCATGCTTTAAGACATCATAGATAATTGTTAAATCAATCTTCCCATATTCATGAACTATTTTGTTTCTAAGTCCAATCGCTTGATGCCAAGGTATGTTAGGATTGTTTTCTCTTAAATCATCGCTTACTCTTTTTAAGTTTTCACTAATTTGAATAAATCTAAACATAACAGAATCTAATAATGTTTCATTGTCTTCTAGTTCTTCCTTACTTACATCCTTTGTTACTCTTATCAAGTATTTAATATCGGTTATTACTTTTTCTAAATAATATTTATCGTCTTTTGCTCTATCCATATATCTTTACCCCATCTTTTAGTATTTCTAGTAGTAATTCATTGTTATCTTCTAATTCAGTTACATTAATTAAATCAACTTTCTTTTTGAGGTTGTTTCTTAGATCTTCAACCAAACCAAAATAACTTAAACCTTTTTCTTTTGTGTTAATTAATAAATCAACATCAGAATCAGGTCTAGCAGTGCCTTTTGCATAAGATCCAAATAAATATACATATTCAACATTATACTTATTTGCTACATCATTAACTGATCTTACAATATCGTCATATATTAAAACACCATGCTCTTCATCTATCTTAAGCATTTCTTTTAATGTGCTTATAATATATTCCTCTTTGTATTTGTCTATTTGACCATTTTCGTATCTCCTGATAGTTCTAGAGGATACACCTATTACGTTAGCTAATTCTTCTTGTGACATATTAAGTTCATTTCTTAAATCTTTTATATTCATATCTATCACCAACTACATTATAAATCATTTGTCCGCTTTAGTCAACAAATGTAGGACAATAATGTCCGGTAAGTTTGTTTTATACGGACAACATTGTCCTGTTTATGATTGTTGTGACATTTTTTCATTGACTACTCGAAATAATGTTACAAGGAATTAGAAGTTTAACTTCGAAAGATAAACTTATGTAAAAAATGCAAAAGTTTATTTTTTGAAAAACAAACTTATATGTAAGCAACTAACAGTCTTTTAAGCTCAGATAAATTATAAAATATAAATATATATTATTTTAAAATGAGTTTTCTACAAAAGAAAATCCGGATTTACCGAATTTTAAATCTAATATTATATTATATTTAAGAACGATGTCGAATGAATGTCGAACGTAAGTCACAAATCCATATCCGTATCTTCTAGTGTCATTTAGTCTATTTAGTGCTTTTTAGTACTAAATAGTCCATTTTTGAGTGTTGTTTGGTATCTTTTAGTATCATTTATTCCTATTAAGCATACTAAGATATGAAATATTCTACCCTATTATCAGGAAATAAACTCTTAAGCTCTCCATAAAGTTGTCCTGCTAATGTTTTATTAGGTGCTAGAACTAGTGTTTTCTTACCTAACTTTTGAATAATATTAGCCATTGTAAAAGTTTTACCTGTACCGGTAGCACCTAGTAAAACTTGCTCAGTTAAGCCGTCATTAATGTTTTTTATTAACTTTTCGATTGCTTGAGGCTGGTCTCCACTTGGTTTGAAATTAGAATTTAATTTAAACACATTTTCACACCTTCATTTTTAATTTATTTTATCTATTTGTAAATATTTTAAATCTAGTTAATATAGTAAGTAATTTTCAATTTTTTTAGCTTTAAATATTGATTTAGTTCTATCTATTTTTCTATATTATTTTAACATTTTCACCTACTATTAACAAGTTAAAGGGTTAAAGAGATTTTTAGTCTTTTAATTAAAAATATATCTT
>Ga0209075_1000661_pt1 | contig 33587 bp, 29 predicted proteins | sample Stecom2011_FD_187523 | JGI IMG/M metagenome (GOLD analysis project Ga0209075, IMG submission 187523) | Agricultural soil microbial communities from Utah to study Nitrogen management - Steer compost 2011 (SPAdes) (version 2) | ecosystem: Environmental > Terrestrial > Soil > Agricultural land...
TGGCCGCAGAACGGGATGAACTTCAGTCTATTCTCGGTTCGGAAAAGCGTTTACGCGAGCTGATCAAAAGCGAGTTGCAGGCGGATGCGCAAGAATATGGTGATGACCGCCGTTCTCCTATTGTTGAGCGAGAAGAAGCCAAAGCGTTTAGCGAGAACGATTTGGTTTCCAACGACCCGGTAACCGTTGTGTTGTCGGATAAAGGTTGGGTAAGGGCCGCCAAGGGCCACGATATAGATCCGGACGGACTGAGTTATAAAGCTGGAGACAGCTTCGCGTTGGCAGCACGGGGGCGCAATAACCAGCAAGCGATCTTTTTGGATTCGACCGGTAGAGCATACTCGCTGATGGCCCATAGCCTCCCCTCTGCCCGAGGACAGGGCGAGCCGCTTACCGGCAGGATAAACCCGCCTTCCGGGGCCAGTTTTTCAGGCGTCTTAATGGGTGATCCGGCCCGCAAGGCGCTTCTGGTGACTGATGGTGGATATGGGTTTGTGACGTCGCTGAACGATATGATCAGTAAGAACCGGAACGGCAAGGCCGTTGTGAGTGTGCCTAAGGGGGCGAAGATTATGCCTCCGCTGCTTATTCCCGTTACGGAGAAAGCCTTGTACCTCGGAGCTATCTCGAACGAAGGCCGAATGCTGGTTTTCCCACTCAGTGAACTGCCGGAACTGAGTAAAGGCAAGGGCAACAAGATTATTAGCATACCTTCCGCTCGGGTTCAGAGCCGGGAGGAGTATGTTGTAGCCATTGCTGTATTTGCCCAAGATGATCAGCTAGAGGTGCGCGCAGGCAAGCGCAAGATGGGTCTTCAGTTTGCCGATCTTGAACACTATCTTGGAGAGCGGGGCAGGCGAGGGCATAAACTGCCCCGTGGTTTGCAGCGCGTTGATGCGATTGATGTAATCCCCTCTGCCGAGCGTGCGAAGGAAGAGGAGAGTGCGAAGATGGAGAACTCCGACAGTGAGTGAACTAGTACTGATAAACGTGTCCGGACGCGATAAACCCGGCCTCACGTCGGAAATTACCGGCATTATGGGACAGTACGATGTGCGGATTCTGGATATAGGGCAGGCGGTTATTCACGACCATCTCACCTGGGGCATCCTCATTGAGATTCCGGATGAATCAAAATCTTCCCCAGTGATTCGGGATCTTCTGTTCCGTTTGCATGCGCTTGATCTTCAGGTTCGGTTTGCCCCGATCACCGTGGAGGAATACCAAACCTGGGCCGAGGGGCGAAACCGTGCGTGCTACATAGTTACTCTCTTGTCCCGTGACATCAAAGCGGAACAGATTGCCCGCGTTTCTGCGATTACTGCCCGCCATGGCCTGAATATTGACAATATTTCCCGGCTATCGGCGAGGCCGTCACTCAATGCCGCCGGTAACGGCATTGCTTGTGTTGAGTTCTCTGTACGAGGGACACCCTCGGATCTGGAACAGCTGCGAGCCGATTTCCTGCATATCGCAGGCGAAATGAACGTGGATATCGCCTTTCAAGAAGACTCCATTTTCCGTCGAAACCGGCGCTTGGTAGTGTTTGATATGGATTCCACCCTCATTGAAGCCGAAGTGATTGATGAGCTGGCTCTGGAGGCGGGTGTCGGTGAGCAGGTTGCAGACATTACCGAACGCGCTATGCAGGGCGAGTTGGACTTTAGCCAGAGCTTTGCAGAGCGCCTTGCATTACTAAAAGGTCTGGATGAGTCGGTCCTGGAACGGGTCGCCAGCCGGTTGAAGATGACAGAGGGTGCGGAGCACCTGATCCGAAGCTTGAAAGCGCTCGGTTACCGAACGGCGATCCTTTCTGGTGGCTTTACCTATTTCGCCCGGCACCTTCAGAGCAAATTGGGCATAGACTACATCTATGCGAATGAGTTGGAAGTTCGCGATGGCAAAGTAACCGGTGAGGTTTCCGGCCAGATTGTCGACGGTAAGCGCAAAGCAGAGCTCTTACTGGAAATTGCTAAAAAAGAGCACATTTCCCGAGAGCAGGTTATTGCAGTGGGTGATGGCGCGAATGATCTGCCGATGCTGAGTCAGGCCGGTCTGGGCGTTGCGTTCCGGGCAAAACCCTTGGTTAAAGAATCTGCCCGTCATGCAATTTCAACGCTTGGCTTGGACGCTATCCTCTATCTGATTGGCTTTCGTGAAAGTGAAACCAATCAGGGTCTAAAAAACGCCGGTTTCTGAACCGGCGGTTTTTAGTCTCAGTTATCGCCAAAGTCGTAGTTCATTTCGGGAACCGGTGCTTGTAGGTAGTAGCCCTGTATGTAGTTCACGCCAGCCTGCCAGAGCGTGGCAAGTATGCTGGCATTCTCTACCAGCGGAATAATAGTTAGTTTGCCCGCGCTTTGCAGGCTGGTTACCATTTCCTTTACCTGTTCCTTGGCTTCGTCACTCTTCTGGATTTCCTCCGTAAAGGAACCATCGATTTTCACATAATCCGCATCAATGTGTTTCAGAGTGTTGAACGGATTCAGCGCGCAACCGAACTGGGCAATAGATACCTTGCAGTGAAGCTGGTGTAGGGCCTTTGTAAACTCTTTGGCCTGTTTCATGTAGTTAGTCGCATCGCCTTCGCGAACTTGGAAAATAAGCGCGTCACCGGGTAGGCGAGCCGCTTTCAGCGCCACGCTAAGCCACGGCGTAAAGGTTTTGTCTTGCAGGGTTTCTGCCGTCACGTTGAGGAACATGTGGGTGTCGTTGCCCCTGGAACGGTGACTAGCCAGCTGCTTTATCGTTTGCAAGATAACCCAGCGATCAATCTTCATGGCGGTATCGCTTGGCCCCATCGGTGGAAGAAAGTCGTAAGGCGAGACTTCTTTGTCATCCTTATCGAGCATTCTTACAAAGGCTTCGTAATGTTCCTCGCCTTCACCGCGCAAGTTTATGATGGGCTGGAAGAGGAGCTTGAAACGGTTGTCATCCAGTGCCTTTAGGATCGCCTCAATGGAGTTACTTTCATCCAGAGTTTCATAGTCTGCAGGGTTGTAAATGCGGATCCCATTACCCTGAGACTGGCCTTCCTGTTTACGTACTTCCGAAGATGCAACGTGTGCACGAGCTAGAAGTTCTTCTGCTTTCGGTGCGTTTTCGGTGATGGAGGCAATGCCAATACTGACGGTTAGCGGAACAGTGCGACCATTAATCTCGAATAGGTACTCGTCAACAGCTTTGCGAATTTGTTCACAGCGGCTGCTTAGGGATTTTTCATCACAGGGAAGACAAAGTAGGCCAAAAGCGTCATCGCTGAGACGTGCGAGCATTAAGTCATCTCCCGCCTCGTTTTTCAGAAGGCTGGCCAAATCTCCCAACAAGAGATCTGCGCCGGAAATGCCCACTTGACCTTTCATGGCCATGAAACTGTCAAGGGCGATATATGCCAGCGCGCCGGTTTCATTGTCTTTACCTGCCTTGGCAATCGCTTGATCAAGTTCTTTCATCAGGTATTGGCGGTTGTAAAGGCCAGTGAGCAGGTCCTGACTGCTGATCTCCCGCAGTTTCTCTTCAAGCTCTGCATCGCTATGCTCAGGCTGGAGAACAATTTGGGTGCAGGCCTCTCCATCATAGGTTGCCGCGGACACAGACATAGTTACGGCTAGCTCATGGTCATCACTGCGTTTTGCTGTGCAGTTAATGGTCATGCCGTCTTCGCCTTTTTCTGCGAAAGCCTTCATGAAGGCTTTGTATTCGTTCTGGCTTTCCGTTGTGAGGGTGTCCAGAACAGGGATGCAGATCAAATCATCGATATCGTCGTAGCCCAGAAACTCCATATAGGACTGGTTGGCATAAATGTGCATGCCGTCATTGATATAGGCGATGGCGTCCTTTGAGCTTTCCAGAAGTAGCTGGCACCGCTGTTCTGCTTCGCGTAGGTGTGATTCCAGCGCCCGCTTGCGCCTGCGGTCTTCAAGCGCGGTCAGCTCACGCTTGACTTTGAGTATCAGAAGGTCGCTGTGTTCGAACTGCACAGTTCCTTGCGCACCAGCCTTCATTACGGCTACGGTTCTCTCGCGGCTTTCCTCCGCCGTTAAAAACAGGCAGGGAATGTCTTTGTCCATGCGCTTTATAGTGGCTAACGCTTCATCTGCAGTGAATTCTTGCTCTACATCTCGAGCAAGTAGCAAATCCCAGTTGCCGTTTTTAAGAGCTTCTTCCATATCTTCTTCGGAAGTAATCCGGTGGGCTCTTGTGGCTTTCCCAGAGTTTCTTAACAAGCTAATCAGAGATTCGGCGTCGTTTTGCGAAGGGTCGAGAATCAGGAGGTGTACGGTCGCGTTCTGTTTCTGCATTCCTAAGGCGTCTCGTCATACAGGTTGGCTGGGCCGGCCACGGCAGAGAAATGCTCTGCCATAGATTCAGTATCTTGTTAGAAACTGTGGACTCGTACTGCTAGACCGGACTGTCACTATCGCTGAATGATGCAGGGGTTGAGGCTTAATAACAAGCCTCCGGCGGATATACATATATCAACCGGAGACAATTACAGAGAAGGCCACAATGAATCAAAATCATCTTCACTGGCGCTAGCAGGCGCTGATGTGCTTGCTGGCGCTGCGGCAGTAACATTTTTCTGAAGCTTGAGCTCAAATTGGCTGATGCTACCGGTAGACGATACTTTCGTAGTTAATTGGCCTTGTTCCTCCCGGCCATCATGCAGCATAGAGATTCGGCTGCCAGGCTGGAACGGAAGCCGGGGCGTAATCAGAGTTGCGGCCTGATTAACCACGCTGATCTCCGGAAGTAAAAGCCCGCGCAGGTATTCGCTACTTTGCCCAACCTTTTGAATAAGGCGCACGCCGCAGGGGGATGCACTGGGAGCCAACAGCTCTATACCAATCTGAGTTCCGTGATTTTTCACTTGTCGAATCCAGCGCACGACGGCAAGGCTCCACGGGTGTGAGCGTTGCTCCCGCACTCCCAAAATCTCGCCTGTTTGCATGGAGGGTGGAACACTCGCCTCCCAGGAAACGCAATAACCGCCCGGGCTGGTGTTTACCAGCAGCGTGGAGTGTGATTTGGGTCGATTTTTATCGTTCGCAGGGGTGGGCGTGTTTCCGAAGCTGCCACGGAAGTTGATTGGCGTGTCGGCAGCATGCAAATGCTCGTCGGTTGGTGCCGCGTCGGGAACACCTCCCCAGGCGTCTTCGCGTTTGCGGGATGAGCGAATGAAGAGGTTCTCCTCACCCTCAGGGCCGTTATCATTGCCTGTTACAAATTCCGTAAACGACTTTTCTCCGGCAATGAAATAATGCGCTGCTGTGAGACCTACACATACTTCAAGGGTGCCGTGGCTGGCAATCCGGTTGAAATTTCTTGTGGCCAAAATACCCAAGGCCTGACTCAAGTGAGTAAGCAGTGTTTCGTTAACATTGCCGCGTATTTTCAGCGTTTCCGGCACGGGTTGCTTACGAAGCCGTGCATCAAGATGCTCGGAAATCATATTGGCCAGCTCTCTGGTGTCGAAACCGAAGCTCTCATCGCCTGGTTTGTGATCCAACAAGCTTCTGTAAACCGGAGAGTTGTCCCGCTCCATGTTTACAACAAAGAGGCTGTCGTCACCGACATCCGGACCGCAGCGTGAATGCTCTGTCCAGGACTCAAACAGTTCGTATGCTTGTAATAGGTCCGACTGCCTGAGCTGGTTTGGTCTGGCGCACCCAAGTAACAACAGGCGTTTATAGCTGTCAGCGATGGTGCTGGATTGCCGTTGTTTTAGAGCTACGTCCTCTACTGCCGAGCCCGAAAGCTTATTGCGATGGGCAAACCGGAACATGCGATGGCACTCAAGCCAGCTTAGGGCGGGGCTGGGACAATAAAGCTGGTGCGAGCGCAATATAGTTGATGCGAGCTCAGATATCGCCCGGTGAATGGCAGTGGCGATCAGCTTTCGGTTCTTGTCCAAACCTCCGTCTTCCAGTGCTTCTAAAATGCACAGTTTATAGCCGCTGGAAAGGTGCAATTGCAGTGCCTGAGAGAGATTGGCAATTTTGCGCTGCTTCTCCGGCAAGGCAACCGCGAGCCCCAAATAATGACGAGAGAGTTCGTTACAAACGAAGTGAATTTTTTCACGAATAAGTTCAAGAAATTGTAGGCGGTGTTGCGGCGCAAGAAACAGGTGGTTGAGCTCGATGATTGCGTGATAGAGCTGACGCGATACTTCGCCGATATTGGCCATGGGAAGCTGTTCCGTCCAGACCTTAAAGGCCTTGGGCGTTGTATCGCAAAACGACAGGCTTGCCGTTTTTTGCTCGGGAACACGGAGATCAGGTTTAAGGATCGTGCCTTCCATGAAAATGCGCCACCGTCAGGACAATGTTGTGTATACGGATTCCCTCGGCTGGCACGGCATTAGCTGCTTGGGTACGCCAGTTTATCGGGAAAATGCCGCAAATACATATTTTTACAAAATAGACGTTACTCGACTTTAAAGTAGCAAACCAGTGCAAGAAAGCGAGAAATTCACATGTTGACAATGTTTGACATGTGAACTGGGGCCAACTTTATAAAGCAATCGTTAAGGGTGGGCCGAAAAAAGGTCTATCGGTGTTTTTGAGGGTTTTCCGGGAACTTCGCGAACCAGTCTTGGAACCAAAAAGCCCGGCAGTCTGGAAAGCAGATCCTGAACCAACAGTCTGGCTTCTTCATCTGAGACATCGAAATGATGCGCGCCAGCGACGGGATCAAATGCGTGGAGGTAATAGGGAAGAACACCTGCCTCAAACAGAGCTTCACTCAGATTTTCAAGCACCTCTGCATCATCGTTGACACCTCTGAGAATGACGCTCTGATTCAATAGGGTTACGCCTGCTGCGCGCAGGTAGCCCAAAGCGCGACGGGTTGCTTGGTCGATTTCTGCCGCATGGTTGATGTGCAGCACCATAACAACCTGCACCGGCGTGCTGCTGATCCACTTTAGCAATGCATCACACACACGTTGCGGTATGACAACAGGCAGGCGAGTGTGCAGGCGGATACGTCGGATATGTGGAATGCTGCTGATGGCTGAAGTCCACTGGGACAGTAGCTGATCGTTGACCGCTAGGGGGTCACCGCCACTGAATATGACTTCGTTGATTTCCGGGCTAGCCATGAGAGTGTCCAGCACACGCTGTCGGTCGGCTGGACTCAGGCGCTGTTCGTCGTAAGGAAAGTGCCGACGAAAACAGTAGCGACAGTTTATGGCGCATTGGCCGGTTACCATAAGAAGAGCGCGACTGCGATACTTCCGGATCAACCCCGTGGTCTGGATGGCGTCGTCTTCCTGAAGCGGATCGAAAACAAACCCCTCTGCCGTGTTTGCTTCGGCGTGAAGGGGCAGCACTTGCCGCAACAATGGATCTGTGGGGTTGCCTTTCTCCATGCGCGCAAGAAACGGTTCGGGAACTCTGATTTGGAACAGTTGGTGCCCCGCCTCAGCTCCAGCAAGCCATTTGCCAGCAGGCAAATCCAGCCGTGCCAGCAATTCTTGCGGCGAGGTTATCGAATCGGAAAGCAGCTGTTGCCAGCTCCGGTTATCATCGCCCGAAAGCCGGGCTTCTATAGAGGCAGGGGTTCGCTGTATCATAGCGGCCTTTAAATTTTAAACAGCATTTTGGCAGGTGGACATTTCATGGCTTCATATTCTACCAACGAATTTCGTGGCGGTCTTAAAGTACTACTGGACGGCGACCCCTGTATTATCCTTGAGAACGAGATTGTAAAGCCGGGCAAAGGCCAAGCTTTCAACCGCGTTCGGCTGCGCAACTTGATGAGCAACCGCGTGTGGGAGCGTACCTTCAAGTCCGGCGAAAGTCTCGAAGCAGCAGACGTTATCGAGCAGGATATGGAATATCTCTACACAGACGGAGAGTTCTGGCACTTCATGCTCACCGACGGCTCCTTCGAGCAATATGCCGCAGATGCAAAAGCCGTAGGCGATACCATCAAATGGCTTAAAGAGCAGGATGTTTACACCGTAACGCTATACAACGGTGCACCTCTGACCATTACACCGCCAAATTTTGTCGAACTGGAAGTGATTGAAACCGACCCCGGCATGAAAGGTGACACCGCACAGGGCGGCTCCAAGCCTGCAACCCTATCTACCGGTGCCGTTGTAAGCGTACCCTTGTTTATTACCATCGGCGAAGTGCTCAAAGTCGACACACGCTCCGGTGAATACATGAACCGGGTGAAAAACTGATCCCGACATGAAAAACCAGCCTGACTGGCAGCCTACTGCCTCCCGGTCAGCCCTGAAAAGCCGCGCACAACAGTCAGCCTTTGTACGCGGCTTTTTTGCGCAACGGGACGTATTGGAAGTAGAAACCCCGATACTGGGCCGCTGCGGTGTAACAGAACCCAATCTCGATGGTATACCTGCGCAACTGGATGCTCAGGGTGTTAAAGGAGGTTGGCTACAAACGTCTCCTGAATACCACATGAAACGCCTGCTGGCGGCAGGTTCGGGCTCCATCTACCAGATCTCAAAAGTCTTCCGAAACGGCGAACGCGGCAGCCGCCACAACCCCGAATTCTCTATGTTGGAATGGTATCGCACGGGGTTTGACGACGAGACCTTAATGACAGAAGTTGCAGACCTAGTCTGCGGCTGGCTCGAATGCCCTAGGCCAAGGGTAATAAGCTACCGTCAGGCGATGATCGACTGGGCTGGCATCGACCCCTTTGTAATCACAAAGAGCGACCTGCACCAACGCTGCCGAGAGTGGCTTGAACCTGAACAACTGCAAAACCTCAGCCGCGACGGTTGCCTCGATTTGCTGATGAGCTTCGCCGTTGAGTCCAACCTCGGCACTGAAACCCCGGTATTCATAAACCAATACCCAGCCTCCCAAGCCTCTTTGGCAAAAATCTCCAACGTAGACGGCTTCGACGTAGCCCACCGCTTCGAGCTTTATATTGATGGCATCGAACTGTGTAACGGCTACTGGGAGCTTACCAACGGAGACGAACAACGCACCCGCTTCGAAGCCGACAACCGCCTGCGAAAAGCCGATGGAAAACCGCAAATGGATATAGATGAAGCCTTTCTTGCGGCCATAGAGCACGGATTGCCAGACTGCGCGGGGGTTGCCCTAGGATTGGATCGCTTGTTGATGCTGAAAGTGGGAACCCGCGACATATCAGATGTACTGGCATTTCCTCTAGAAAGAGCCTGATGGCGAATTAGCCAGACGGGACGCTAGGTGGCATTGGCGGGAACCCTTTTCCAAAACCCTGCGGAGCCATGGATGGCGGAGCGGAGCGTACAAGGACGTATTCACAGCGTGTTTTGGAAAAGGGTTCCCGCCAATGCCGGACTCTAGGGGTGCCAGCACGAGCGGACACCATGTTGAGCGGATTATTCGGCAGAGATTTTCCCAAATGCCTCACCCATGCGAACAACCTTCTCGGCTACCTGATTGGCATCCCAGCGAACACGACCCTTGGGCATCACCATCACCACCGTAGAGCCCAGCCGAAAACGCCCCATCTCCTCACCTTTGGCAAACGAAATAGCACTCTCGCCCTCATAGCTGATCGCCTTCACTCCACTGCTATTGGGCGCCACAACACCCGCCCAAGGCGTCTCAACACTACCTACAATCATTGCACCCACAAGCACTAATGCCATAGGCCCGGCAGCCGTATCAAAAATACAAACAACCCGCTCATTGCGAGCAAACAGATTAGGCACATTTTCCGCCGTGACCGGATTCACCGAAAACAACTTGCCGGGGACATAAATCATCTCCCGAAGCGTGCCAGCCATAGGCATATGGATACGGTGATAATCCTTTGGTGAAAGATAAATAGTCGAAAACTCGCCGTCCGAAAAAGTGGCCGCTCGCTGGGTGTCACCGCCCAGCAACTCTAACAGGCTGAAAGACTGCCCCTTAGCTTGAAAAATACGACCACCAGCTACCTGACCAATCTGGCTGATAGCGCCATCAACAGGGCTAACAAAAACATCGTCCCCTCCGGCAATAGGGCGAACCCCCGGCTTGAGTGCTCGCGTAAAAAAAGCGTTAAAACTGGGATAAACCGTAGGGTCAGCTTCCGCCGCCTCGCTCATATCCACGCCGTAACGCTTCACAAACCACTTGACAACCCGATTTTTGAGCGCAGGATTGCGGTCATTGTCTGCAAGACGACCAGCGGCGCGGGAAACCGCAAGTTGCGGAGTAACGTACTGGCTCAGAATAAACAGCTTGTCGAACATTTGAATGCGATCCTATGTGCTCAAAGGCGCGAAGTTTAACAAATAGTCTCGCAAGAGTGTTGCGTAGGCGACCGTATGTATAGAAATTGTTGCATGCCTTCGCGGATACTGCGGGGGCTTGCTATTATCAAACCAGAAAAAGCGTCATTGATACCGGCGCTGGGCGACACCTCAAGATAAAAGGCTTACATTCTTCTCATGCTACTTATTATCGGTTCAGTGATTGTTATTGCCAGCGTTCTGGGTGGGTACGTCCTCCATGGAGGCAACCTAATGGTGTTGTGGCAGCCGACAGAACTGCTCATTATTTTTGGCGCAGCCCTCGGCTCTTTTATCATTGCCAACCCGCTGCATACCGTCAAAGAGGTGTTTTCCGGTATTTTACGCCTGCTCACAGGCTCCCCATTCAACAAATCCTATTACATGGATTTGCTTAGTATGCTCTACGAGATCTTTGATAAATCCCGCAAGCAGGGGGTTATGTCCATTGAGGAAGATATAGATAACCCCGAATCCAGCCAGATTTTCAGTCGCTACCCGGCGATTATGAAGTCAAAGGAGTTGCTGGCATTTATCACCGATTATCTGAGAATCATCAGTGCTGGCAACATGGCCACCCATGAGCTGGAAGGCATGATGGAGAACGAAATTGATAGCCGCCAACACGAACTTGAAGAGCCAGCCCATGCCGTGAACAAAATTGCGGATGCCCTGCCAGGGCTTGGCATTGTAGCGGCAGTATTGGGCATTGTTATCACCATGAGCTTCCTAAGCGAAGGGCCGGAGCGCATTGGTTTGAGTGTGGCGGCTGCGCTGGTGGGCACCTTCCTTGGCATCTGGATGGGCTATGGCTTTGTGGGGCCAACTTCCATCGCCATGGAGCACGCTGCAAAATATGAGCTCAAAGCCTACGAGTGTGTTAAATCCGCCATTGTTGCCACGGTATCAGGGCAAGCACCTCAAATGGCTATAGAGTTCGGTCGTAAAGCTTTGCCCACCGACAAACGCCCTGACTTTCAGGAATTGAACGATCACGTGCGTGCGAAATAGCCCAGCCTGAATCCGGAGCAGTCTTGTGGAACAGCAGCCGATAATCATAAAACGCAAAAAAGTCATTGCGGCGGGCCATCACGGTGGCTCGTGGAAGGTTGCGTTTGCTGACTTTGCAACGGCGATGATGGCGTTTTTTTTGGTGCTCTGGTTAACCGCAACTGCATCTCCGGAACAAAAAAAAGCCGTAGAAGGCTACTTTAAAGATCCTGTGGGATTTACTGAAGGTGGCTCGCCAAACCCAGTCGATCTTGAAGGCAGTGCGTCTGTCGTCAGCGAGGCCAGCACGGATACCGACCCAAACCCTATAGTGATTGCGGATGAGGTGGTTGATACCCTGTCGGACACCCTCGAACAACGCCGGATGGAAGAGCTGTTTCAAGAGCTAAAGCAGCGGATTGAAGAAAACCAAACGCTGCAAGAGTTCAAAGATCAGCTGCTGATTGATATTACCGATGAGGGGCTGAGAATTCAGATCGTTGATCGCTCAAACCGCCCTATGTTCGATAGCGGCCGGGCTGAATTGAAATATTACTCACAGGAGATTCTTTTCGAACTGGCGAAAACGCTGGGATCTGTTGATAACAAACTCAGCCTCACCGGCCATACAGACGCCACCCCTTTCGGCGGTCGACCCGGTTATACCAACTGGGAACTCTCGGCAGACCGAGCCAACACCGCCCGCCGTGCGTTGGTTGCCGGTGGTGTGCGTTCCCAACAAATCGCCCGGGTAGTCGGGCTCAGCGATTCCGTTTTGTTTGATCAAGACGAACCAACTGCACCCGTAAACCGCCGAATCTCCATCATCGTGCTCAACAAAAAGACCATCAGCAGCATTCATAGCAGTGCCAGTGCCAAAGGCGCGCCTCTCATCGACCTCACGGCCCCGTCGGAAGAAGACCAGAAAAAAGCCATGGAAAATCTGGAAAGCGGCGACTGGCTGAAAGAAAAAGAAGAACCGGCGCCGGGCGAACTAAACTGGTAGGCCGCCCGACAATAACCTATCCGTCGACTTTTAAGCCTCGCGACTGCTGCTCGGCCATGTCCTGAAGAATACGATGAAAGCTACGCCGTCTCTCAGGGCTTAGCGTGCCCGCTTCTGCTGCTGCATCAATGGCGCAACCCGGGTCGCCCATATGCCTGCAATTGCGAAACTTGCAGTAACCGATCACCTCACGAATCTCACGAAACCCGTACTCAATCTCCTGTGGCCTCATGTGCCAGAGACCAAACTCCCGAATACCCGGCGAATCAATCAAATCACCGCCCATCGGCAAGTGAAAAAGCTTCGCAGTGGTAGTGGTATGGACACCCTTGCCAGTACTCTCGGAAACTGCACCCACACGAATTGCCTCACCCGGCATCAACGTTTGAATAATCGACGACTTACCAACCCCAGACTGACCCACAAAAGCACTGGTTTTATCCTTCACCAAGGTCTCAACTTCCGGCGATGGTTTTCCATCGAACTGCACCGCAGACGTACGCACAATCTCATAACCTAAGGCTGCATAACGCGCGAGTAGGGCATCGATGTGCGGTCTATTTTGATCCGTAATCAGGTCCGTCTTGTTCAACAAAATAACAGCCGGAATATCTGTAATCTCGGAAGCCACCAAATACCGGTCAATCAAATTATCATGGGGCTCAGGCTCCGGCGCGATCACCAAAATAATGTGATCAATATTCGCCGCCACCGGCTTCACAGCGCCAAAGTTGTCCGGCCTTTGCAGCAAATTATCGCGTTCACACCGAGCGACAATCACACCGGTTTCATTCTTGCCCGGCCGCCAAATAACCCGATCACCCGTCACTAGACTATCGATATTCGCCCGAACAAAACACCGCACAACATCACCCTTGCGGTCACCCTCCAGCGCTTCCACATCCAGCTGCTGCCCGTAGTGGGCAATAATCAGCCCTTCCTGCTCAGGACCAAGTTCTCCGGCATCGGCCTGCGCCTGAACTGACTTTTCTTTACGAGCTGCACGGGCCGCACGTTCCTCCTGAATCTTCTTGATCCGGAATTGCTGTTGCTTGTTCAGTTGCCGTTTTGCCATAAGGTCTCAGTTAACACGGATGAAAGTTGTGACGTTGCTGTGCCATCATACGGGAATAAATTTTGTGCGGCTTTAACCGAGCCGATTAATAGAAACATATCACCGAACCTCCGGGCAGTGCAGTGTCTTATCCAGATAAGACTGCCCGAACCATATGGGATATATCACCAAAGTTTGAAGTGGAGTGGCCCCTTGCTTTCCGGGAATGCCGACGGCCATGGATGGCCGACGACAAGCGCTCAGGGAAGAGCTCGTAGCGGTTCCCGGAAAGCAAGGGGCCACTCCACTCGCCACCGATGTTTGATTAGTGAGGAAAGCAGAATGTCAGCAGGGAAACCCCTAGTATGGATCGATCTGGAAATGACCGGCCTTGATCCAGAAAAAGAACGCATCATAGAAATGGCCACCATCATCACCGACTCCGAGCTAAACCTCATAGCCGAAGGCCCGGTTCTCGCCATTCACCAACCCGACAGCCTGCTCGAAGCCATGGACGAATGGTGCACCCGCACCCACGGCGAAAGCGGCCTAACCAAACGCGTCCGCGAAAGCAAAATCTCAGAAGCCGAAGCCGAGCAGCAAACCATCGCCTTCCTCAAAGAATACATGGAAAAAGGCCAATCCCCCCTGTGCGGCAACAGCATAGGTCAGGATCGCCGGTTCCTCGTAAAATACATGCCCGAACTGGAAGACTTCTTCCACTACCGTAACCTAGACGTATCCACCGTAAAAGAACTCGCACGCCGGTGGCGCCCGGATGTACTAGAAGGCGTAAAAAAACAGGGCAGCCATCTGGCACTGGACGACATCCGCGACTCCATCAACGAACTCCGCCACTACCGCGAGCACTTCTTCAAGCTGTAACCTACAAGCTATAAACCGTGCCGGGCCAGCGCCCATTGAACATGCTCGCGGACCATCTCCGAAGGATAGTCCGCGCGCTGCTTAAGGGCTTCAATCACCGGAATCGTTGAAGGTGCGTTGCCCAGCCCTACCGCCAGATTACGCAGCCAGCCTTCGTATCCCGTGCGGCGGATAGCCGAACCCTCGGTGCGCTTCAGAAACTGCTCCTCCGTCCATAAAAACAGCTCCGCCAACGAACTATTATTGAGGCCATGCCGTGGCTGAAAATCATCTTCCTGAGTCGGCTTTTTGAACTTCTGCCATGGGCACACAAGTTGGCAGTCATCACAGCCAAACACCCGGTTACCCATCAGCGGTCGCAACTCCTCCGGAATACTACCTTTGAGCTCGATGGTGAGATAACTGATGCAACGCCGGGCATCCAATTTGTGTGGCCCAACAAATGCGTCCGTAGGACACATATCCAGACAGGCAGAACAGCTCCCGCAATGATCCTTCTCGAAGGCGGGGTCCACGGGTAAAGGTGCGCTAGTGAATATTTCGCCAAGAAAAAAGAACGACCCAGCCTTGGGATGAATCAACATGTTGTTCTTGCCAATCCAGCCCAAGCCCGCCCGTTGCGCCAGCGCTCGCTCTAGAACTGGGGCGCTGTCCACAAATGCTCGGTGATCGTATCCGCTGACTGCCTCGTCAATCCTTTTTGCCAGAGTGGCCAGCCGCTTCCGTATCAACTTATGGTAGTCCCGGCCTAGAGCATAACGAGTGATATAAGCGCCTTCCCGGTTAGTAAGCGCTTCTTTAGGGCTGTCTGGTGTGGGCATGTAATCCATGCGTACAGAAATGACTCTGGTTGTTCCAGGCACCAGCGACGTAGGAGTGTAGCGCTTATCCCCGTGGTGACCCATGTACGCCATCTCTCCCTGATAGCCTTGGTCGAGCCAGTCTTGAAGTCGTTGGGCATGTTCGCCGGTATCCGCCGTTGTTATTCCTGCATCAGAAAACCCGAGTTCTCTGGCCCACTGCCGGATAAGTGTAGGCAAATCAGCCAGTTCTGGTGGCAAAGACATGTCTGTTTCAGGTGTGCTCATAAGTACCACTGGTGTACCCGCCATGCCCGAACTGGAGGTACAGATATTTAATTTGATTAAGTTATGACCTTTTCCATGGTTTTGCTATGCTTTACAGATAGCTGGCCAATTTTCTTAAACCGGTTTCTGTAACGGGAGCAAAGGCTCATGCCACAGCAAGCTGGAGGCAGTTTACCAGATGCGCTGTTTTCCGCCGATTCTGTGCGCCGTATCGATCAGTATGTTATCGAACAGCTCGGTGTCGATGGGTTTGATTTGATGCAGTCTGCTGCCCGTGCGGCGTTTCGCAGGCTAGCATTGCGCTGGCCCGGCACGGAAACTTTGCTGGTTCTTTGTGGTGCAGGCAATAACGGTGGCGATGGCTACCTGATAGCGGCCAATGCGCTTCGGCACGGGTTGACTGTGCACTGTGTCGCGGTTGCCCCCACAGAGAAATTGACCGGAGATGCCCGCAAGGCTTGGCAGAAGGCGACTGCTGATGGCGTGAAGGTCCGGGAGCTGGCCGAGGTCAGTGAGGCCGAGCTGGATTCGTTAATTGAAAACGCCGGGCTAATTGTAGATGCCATGCTGGGGACAGGGGCTTCCGGTGCCCCCAGAGAGCCGTTTGCCAGTGTAATAGCACGCTGTAATCGCTCGGGGCTTCCTATGTTGGCAGTTGATGTGCCCTCCGGGCTTAACGCGACGACAGGCGCAGCCAAGGGCGAGGTGGTGCAGGCCAGCATGACCGTTACGTTTATTGGCCGCAAGGCTGGGTTGTATACCGGGCAAGGCGCGGCGGCGTGTGGCGATACAGTGTTTGAATCATTGAGCACTGCCATAAAAACTGGCGATATTGCTGAGAATGGCGAGAACGGCGAAAGCCCGATAGCCATGCTCCAAAGTTGGAAGTCTGTTCAAGGATGGTTGCCCCGGCGCCCTGCAAACGCCCATAAAGGTCGTTTTGGCCATGTTTTGGTGGTTGCGGGAGACCGTGGTTTTGGTGGCGCGGGCTTGCTCGCTGCAGAAGCAGCTGCGCGCTCCGGTGCAGGGTTGGTGTCGCTGGCAACACGCCCTGAGCATGTAACAGCCGCATTGGCACGCTGCCCTTCGGTGATGGTTCATGGGTTGACCCACGGCTCGGAACTGCCCTCGCTGCTGGATGCCGCAACGGTTGTTGTGTGTGGGCCCGGTATGGGGCAGGGCGCCTGGGGGCAGCAGATGCTGCAACAGGTAGTGGAGAGCGGCAAGCCTCGTGTGTTGGATGCAGATGCTTTAAACCTGCTTTCATCCCGGGTAGCTGTGCCAGCCAACAATCAAATTTTGACACCGCACCCGGGCGAGGCCGCCAGACTGCTAAATTGCCTTGTGCCGGAAATTGAAGCGGATCGTCTGGCCGCCGCGAATAAGCTGCAGTCCTTATACGGGGGCGCAGTCTTGCTCAAGGGGGCAGGAACGGTTATCTCCGCTGGCGAGGCGGCTGTGGATATTGCCGGGGGCAGCAACCCGGGTATGGCAACAGGAGGCATGGGGGACGTGCTCTCGGGAGTCATTGGCGCAGTCTATGCCCAAATCATTGAGTCACCCGCTCAGGCCGCCACACTGGGCGCGGTTGTGCATCTTGAAGCTGCGAGCAGGGCATCCGTTGAAAAAGGCTATATGGGGCTCATCGCCACTGACGTGATTGATGCATTGCCACAGGTTTTCCGGGAGGCGGAGTCAATCACTGGCCGCCGCGAGGAGGAAGAATGAGCATTTTCGGGAACGAACGCAGGTTGTTTCTGGAAGGTGAAGAAGAGACCGAAAAGCTGGGCAGTGAACTGGCCCGTTTGGCAAAAGAATCGGGTGAAGGTCTGACCATATTCCTCGAGGGCGACCTCGGAATGGGGAAAACCACACTCAGCCGTGGGGTTATTCGGGCCCTTGGGCATGAGGGCGCTGTAAAAAGCCCGACCTATACGTTGGTTGAGCCCTACGAAGACTTGGTCCCGCCGGCCTATCACTTTGATTTATATCGGTTGGGCGACCCAGAAGAATTGGAGTACATGGGCATTCGTGACTATTTCAATGGCCAGAGTATTTGTCTTATCGAGTGGCCGGAACGCGGCGAGGGATTGCTGCCAAGCCCGGATCTCGAAGTACATTTGGAGCATCAGGGCGACGGTCGGTCGGCGGTCATTCGGGCGCGATCGGAGTTCGGTGCGTCACTGTTGAACGAGTTGGAATTGATTGGGCCGGAGCATTGACTGGCCGAAACCGCACAAACAGGCAAGCTGTATGAAAAAACACAAGCTGACGATGACGATAATAGTGGCTCTGGCGTCCGCGTGGTTGCTTTCGGCATCCTTACAGGCGCAAGCAGGTACTCAGGTGGAGGGTATTCGCATCTGGCCAGCCCCGGATCATACCCGTTTGGTGTTGGATACCGCAGGCAAGGTGGATCACAATATGTTTGCGTTGAGCAATCCTTCGCGCTTGGTGATTGACCTCAAAAACACGCGCCTGAAAACCGACCTCGACAAGCTTGATTTGGCTGGCAGTCCGGTTCGCCGTATTCGCAGTGCGCCACGCAACGGCACCGATCTAAGGGTGGTTCTTGATTTAGCCAGCGATATCAAACCTAGAAGTTTTCAGTTAGAGCCCAACCAGCAGTATGGCCATCGTCTGGTTCTGGATCTAATTGATGAAAGTGGCAGTCGTTTGGAAAAGGCGAGCAAGCCGACGGTGACTCATAATTCAGCTGGCAAGCGCGACGTTATCGTAGTTATCGATGCCGGCCACGGCGGTGAAGACCCCGGCGCTATTGGCCCAAGGGGTACCCGTGAAAAAGATGTAGTGCTAAAAATGGCTCACATCCTCAAAGACATGATTGATAAGCGGCCGGGTTATACCGCTAAACTTACCCGTACCGGTGATTATTATATCGGCCTGAGAAACCGAACCATTTTGGCCCGAAAATACAGTGCGGATCTGTTTGTGTCTGTGCATGCGGACGCATTCCGCACGCCGCAGCCCAAGGGCGCCTCGGTATTTGCGCTCTCCCAGCGTGGTGCAACCAGTGAAACCGCCCGTTGGTTGGCGCAAAGCGAAAACCGCTCGGATTTGATCGGCGGTACAGGTGGAGTGTCTCTTGATGGCCGCGACGACATGCTCGCTGGTGTGCTGCTTGACCTCTCCATGACCGCCAGTATCAATGCCAGTTTGGGTGTGGGTAGTTCAATTCTTGGTAAGCTCAACGGCGTAGCGCATTTGCACAAACCAGGCGTGGAGCAGGCGGCCTTTGCCGTTCTCAAGTCGCCGGATATTCCTTCTATTCTTGTGGAAGCAGGCTTTATATCCAACCCGCAGGAAGAGAAAAATTTGTCTACCGACTGGTATCGACGCAAGCTCGCTGGCGCCATCATGCAAGGTATCGATGACTACTTTCAGAAGACACCCCCGCCCGGCACCTTGCTGGCGTGGCAGAAGCAGAACCGTCAAGGTGGCGGCCGTATTAGCCGGTATCGGGTTCAAAGTGGCGATACTCTCTCTGAAGTGGCGCGTGAAAACCAAACAACCGTAAGCGAACTGATGCAATTTAACGGCCTAAGGGATGACCGTGTTATGGTAGGGCAAACCATTCGCATTCCCGCATCCTGAACAAGAGGTAGTCCCGAAACATGCCCTCCATCCGATTACTTTCGCCGCGGCTGGCAAACCAGATTGCTGCCGGTGAGGTGGTTGAGCGCCCTGCATCTGTTGTCAAAGAACTCGTTGAAAACGCACTCGATGCAGGCGCTGATCGCGTTGAGATCGAGGTGGAACAGGGCGGTGTAAAACTCATCCGTGTGCGTGATGACGGCAGTGGTATTGCCGAAAGCGACTTGCCGCTGGCGCTCAGCCGCCATGCTACAAGTAAAATCGCTAGCCTCGACGATTTGGAGGCTGTGGCTTCGCTCGGATTCAGAGGCGAAGCCCTAGCCAGTATCAGTTCGGTTTCCCGTTTAACGCTAACCTCCCGCACCGACCAGCAGGAAGCAGCCTCTCGCGTGGAAGTTGAAGGGCGTGACATGGATGCTCGAATATCACCTGCCGCACACCCCGTGGGCACTACGGTGGAAGTGCGAGACCTGTTTTTTAACACTCCTGCCCGGCGCAAGTTTCTGCGCACAGAGAAAACCGAATTCAACCATGTGGAAGAATGCGTGCGACGGCAGGCGCTCAGTCGTTTTGATGCGGGTTTTACCTTGCGTCATAACCAGAAAGTTGTTCAAAATTTACGGTCAGCTGAGTCCATGCTCGATAAGGAGCGCCGCATTGGCGCCTTGTGTGGGCAGAAGTTCATCGATAACGCGGTAGTGATTGACGCAGAAGCCACAGGTTTGCGCTTGTGGGGGTGGGTCGCCTTGCCTACTTTTTCCCGTAGCCAGGCTGATCTTCAGTATTTCTTTGTAAACGGTCGCGTTATCCGCGACCGCTTGGTTGCTCATGCTGTGCGCCAGGCCTATCGCGATGTGTTGTATAACAATCGCCATCCTGCGTTCGTTTTATATCTTGAAGTTGACCCTGCCACGGTTGATGTGAACGTGCATCCAACCAAGCACGAAGTGCGTTTCCGTGATGGCCGTCTGGTGCACGATTTTATTTTTCGCACGCTGCACAAAGCGTTGGCTGATGTACGTCCCGATGACCATTTCCGAGGCGCTGTAGCCCAGTCCTTTGGCCGCGAAACGGCAGAGCAGGGATCGCCGCAGGCTGATGGGGTAGCACCTTCACAAGCTTACCCTCAGAGCGGGCAGTCCACGGCGCCTTGGTTTGGTGGTCAAACGCCTTCACCTGCAGAGGGGTTCAGAGGGCAAGCTGCACCTCAACAAGAGTGGCGAGCCAGTGATCAAATGGCGTTTTATCAATCCCTCGGTGGTGGTGGCGTCAGCACCCGGCAAGAGCCCGCATCGTTTAGTGGTGCAGCAGTAATGCCATCGGATCAGTCTGCTGCGGCCGACAGTAGCGAAGAGCCACCTTTGGGGTATGCCATTGCTCAGTTGCATGGCATTTACGTTCTTGCCCAGAGCAGTGCCGGAATGATTGTGGTCGATATGCATGCGGCCCATGAACGCATCACCTACGAGCGAATGAAGCGCGCGCTGGCAGAGCAGGATCTCAAAAGCCAGCCGCTGCTGGTGCCATTGTCTCTTGCTGTCAGCCAAAAAGAAGCGGCGTTAGCTGAAACCCATAGCGAAGAATTGCAGCATTTAGGGCTGCAAATTGAACGCATCGGGCCTGAGACTTTGGCAATCAGGCAGGTGCCTGCGTTGTTGCGGGGAGCCGATACCGAGCAGCTTGTTCGGGACGTGTTGTCTGACCTGATTGAACATGGCCAGAGTGACCGGGTTGAAGCAGTTACCCACGAACTGCTGGGCACCATGGCGTGCCATGGTTCAGTGCGGGCAAACCGCCAGTTGACCATCCCGGAGATGAACTCACTACTCAGGGACATGGAAGCGACAGAGCGCAGCGGTCAATGTAATCATGGGCGCCCGACTTGGACGCTGGTCACATTGGCGGAGTTGGACAAGCTCTTTTTGCGGGGGCGCTAGACTGCGTTTGGGAGAGTCAACAACAATGCCATCAAGAACGCCTCAAGCCACTAAACCACCTGCCATCTTCTTGATGGGTCCCACGGCTTCCGGAAAAACCGATCTTGCCATGGCGCTGTGTGAGCAATTGCCCTGCGAGATTATCAGTGTCGACTCGGCAATGATCTATCGCGGCATGGATATAGGCACGGCCAAGCCCACTGCCGCTGAGTTGGCGCGCGCGCCGCACCGGCTGATTGATATTTGCGATCCCGCCGAAACTTATTCCGCCGCTGATTTTCGTAGGGATGCGTTGCTTGAAATGGATCGGATTACCCGTGCGGGGCGTATTCCATTGCTCGTGGGTGGCACTATGATGTATTTCAAAGCCCTATTGCATGGAATGTCCGGGTTGCCATCGGCCAGCCCGGAGCTTCGAAAAGCGCTTGAGGCAGAAGCCAGTCAGCTTGGTTGGCCCGCTCTTCACGATGAACTGCAGGCCGCTGATCCAGTGGCGGCAAAATTGATTCACCCCAATAATCGCCAGCGCCTTCTGCGGGCTTTGGAAGTCATCCGGTTGACGGGTCGGCCCATTTCGGCGTTCTGGGAGGCAGAAACTAGCCAACCGTCGAACCAAAGCGCGGGTCAACAGGGTATTGAGGATTACACCTACTATACTCAATGGCAGGCAGACGAAACTTCATCGCTTCCGTATACTGTTGTACAGCTTGCCATGGCGCCTCCGGAGAGGCGAGTGCTTCACGATAGGATACACCAGCGTTTTCTGAACATGCTGGAAGCGGGGTTTCTGGACGAAGTTCGGGCCCTGATGGCTAGGGGCGACTTACACCCTGACCTGCCGTCCATGCGTTGTGTCGGTTATCGCCAAGCCTGGAATTATCTGGTGGGTGTAGATGATTATGATGCATTTGTAAGCAAGGGAGTTGCGGCCACTCGTCAGCTAGCCAAACGGCAGCTTACATGGCTCCGAAAGTGGACTGATTTACACTGGCTTGACAGCGAAGATAGTTTTATCGCTGATGCAGCCTTGAAAAAAGTCAGACTTCACACCACATTTAGCACTGAATAATGACGATCTGCATTTACTAAAAACAGGAGAACACACATGTCAAAAGGGCACTCGTTACAAGACCCTTACCTCAATGCCTTACGCAAGGAACGCATTCCGGTATCCATCTTTCTGGTTAACGGCATCAAACTGCAAGGGCAGGTAGAGTCTTTTGACCAATTTGTGATTTTGCTGAAAAATACTGTCAGCCAGATGGTCTACAAGCACGCAATCTCCACCGTTGTTCCTGCCCGGAATGTTCGCATTCCTCAGCAGAACCCTGCTGGAGAGGATGAGCCTGAAGACTGATTTGCCCGGGTTTCCGGTTTTGCCACCCGCGTTCCTGACGAGCCTCTGGGTTCTGATGGCCGCGGGTGTTTGTTTTTTATAACGTTAATGAACTGACTGTTGTGGAGTTGATGCCCATTGTTTGAACGCCCTGATGTTGGTGAACGAGCGATACTCGTCCACATCGATTTCTCGTCCCACGACGGCTCTGAAGATCCGGATGAATTCCGGGAGCTGGTGGCCTCTGCTGGAGTTGAAGCAGTTGGAACGGTAACCGGATCTCGCAAGCAGCCAAGCCCCAGACTGTTCGTGGGAGAGGGCAAGCTTGAAGAAATCCGTGATGCTGTAACGCTGCACGAAGCGGATGTTGTTCTTTTCAACCATTCCCTGAGCCCAAGTCAGGAACGAAATATTGAGCGCGAGCTCAAATGTCGTGTTCTGGACCGCACCGGCGTTATTTTGGATATATTTGCCCAGCGTGCTCGCACACACGAGGGTAAGTTGCAGGTAGAGCTGGCCCAGTTGGAGCATATGTCCACACGGTTGGTGCGAGGCTGGACTCACCTTGAGCGGCAGAAAGGTGGTATTGGCCTGCGCGGCCCCGGTGAAACTCAGCTCGAAACAGACCGCAGGCTTCTGCGCGAGCGCATCAAGTCTATTCATAAGCGGCTCGAAAAGGTGCGCAAACAGCGTAATCAGGGCCGCCGAGCACGTAAACGTGCTGATATCCCTACGGTATCTCTGGTTGGCTACACCAACGCGGGTAAGTCGACGCTGTTCAACCGAATTACAACGTCGTCCGTATACGCTGCAGACAAGTTGTTCGCGACGCTGGATCCGACCATCCGACGGCTGGAACTTCCAGACATCGGGTCGGTCGTAATGGCGGATACCGTAGGCTTCATCAGGCATTTGCCCCATAAGCTCGTTGAAGCGTTCCGGGCAACCTTGGAAGAAACCACTGAAGCAACCATTTTGCTGCACATTGTGGACAGCCACGACAGTCGGCGCGATGAAAACATCGAGCAGGTTGAAGAAGTTTTAGCAGAAATCGGTGCCGATGAGATACCGGTGCTGCAGGTGTTCAATAAAATAGACCTGCTAGACAATTTCACGCCACGGGTGGAGCGCAATGAAGACGGCGTGCCCGTGCGAGCTTGGGTCTCTGCAGTGACCGGCGAAGGTCTGGATGGCCTTTACGATGCCATCGTGGAGCGCTTGGCTGAAGACGTTGTCCATCACTTTGTTTTGCTTGGACCTGCTGACGGTAAGCTCCGGGCGCTCTTGCACGAAGCGGGCTCGGTGCTCAGCGAAGAATATCGGGAAACCGGAGACACGGTAGTTGAAGTTCGGTTGCAATACCGGGATTGGCTACAGTTACTGAGTCGTGCAGATATGAGTGAAGAAACGGTGCGCCTGGATGAAGGGCGCGCCTGAAACCATTGCAGCTATTGCCGGGACGAAGATAAATCCCTAGTATTTGCAGCCATTCGATATCTTAGGAACTTGGAGAGCACTATGGCCTGGAATGAACCGGGTGGAAACCGCAACGATAAAGACCCCTGGGGAACTGGTGGTCGTCGCGGCAATGATCAGGGGCCACCAGACCTCGATGAGGCGCTGAAGAAGGGCCTCGACAAGCTGAATAAAATGCTGGGTGGCAAGGGCAAAAAGTCCGGTGGCGACAGTGGCAGCGGTGGTTCAGGAGGAGCAGGCAGCTTTGGTGCCGTTCTCGCCCTGGCAGCCATTATTGTTGTGGGCTATGTCATTTTTCAGTCGTTCTACACGGTAAACGAGCAGGAGCGCGCGGTTGTTTTGCGATTTGGGGAATATGCCAAAACGGAAAGCCCTGGCCTCAGGTTCAAAGTGCCGCTGATTGATGATGTGACCAAAGTACGCGTGACCAACGTTAGAACGGCTCAGTCCAGCGGCCAGATGCTGACTCAGGACGAGAACCTGGTAACGGTTGATCTGCAGGTGCAGTATCGTGTGAACGATGCTCGGGATTATGTACTGAACGTTCGGGATTCCAACCAGGCGTTGGCATTTGCAACCGACAGTGCGCTGCGTCACGAGGTGGGCAGTTCAACTCTCGATGACGTGCTGACCGAAGGGCGTGCCGAGTTGGCTGTTCGTGTTGAGCAGCGGCTTCAGGGCTTTTTGCAGGAATACGGCGCCGGGCTTGGTATCGTTCGGGTGAACGTTGAAAGCACGCAACCACCCGCAGCGGTGCAAGACGCCTTCCGTGAAGTTCAACGTGCCCGTGAAGACGAGCAGCGTGTGAAGGAAGAGGCAGAAACCTACCGGAACAAGGTTGTTCCAGAGGCTCGTGGTCAGGCTCAGCGCATGATTGAAGAGGCGAGTGCCTACAAGCAGGAAGTCATCGAGCGCGCTCGTGGTGAAACTGCGCGTTATCTCGAGTTGTTGGCTGTGTATCAGATGGCACCTGGAGTGACTCGTGAGCGTATGTACCTGCAGACACTGGAAACGGTGCTTTCAAACAGCAGCAAGATTCTTGTGGATACCGAAAGCAGCGGCAATATGATGTATTTACCGCTGGATCGTCTGACCCAGGGCGCATCGCCAAGAAGTGGCAGCCAAACCTCTGGAGCCGGCGGCCAGGCAGATATTCAGGCGGTAACTGACCAGGTGATTCAGGAGCTGCGAACCAGACAGGACACTAATACCCGGAGGAGCAGATAATCATGGGACCTAAAAGTGTAGTGGGTCTTGCAGGCGCTCTTATCGTTGTCCTGCTGGTACTGTCGAGTGTTTTTATCATTCCGGAAACCCATCGCGGAGTGATGCTGAGGTTTGGTGAGTTGGTCGAGACCGACATCAAAGCGGGTATTCACTTCAAGGTGCCGGTTATCGATCAGGTTCGGGAGTTTGATATCCGGGTGCTGACCATGGATCTGCCTTCAAGGCAGTATCTGACGGTCGAAAAGAAGCCGCTGGACGTTACCTCTTACATTGCTTGGAAAATCCGCGATGTGGATCAGTTCTATCGTGCAACCGGCGGGGATGAGTTCCGTGCCCAATCATTATTGCAGTCCCGTGTAGATAACGGTTTGCGTAATGAGTTCGGTGTTCGCACCATGCATGAGGTGGTCTCCGGTCAACGTGACGAGCTTATGCATAATCTGCGCGATCAGGTTAATGAGACGTCTGTGAAGGAATTCGGGATTGATGTAAAGGATATACGCGTCAAGGCAATCGAGTTCCCGGGGCAGGTGAGTGAAAACGTATATCGCCGGATGGCGACAGAGCGGGAGAAACTGGCTCAGGAATTCCGCTCACGGGGTCGCGAGCTGGCGGAGGGTATCCGCGCGGATGCTGACCGTCAGAAAACCGTGACTCTGGCAGAAGCCTTTGCATCTGCGGAAGAAACCCGAGGTGAAGGTGACGGTGAAGCCGCGCGCATCTATGCTGATGCCTACGGTTCCAATCCGGAGTTTTACAGTTTCTACCGTAGCTTGCAGGCATACCGGAATACGTTTTCTGGCAAAGATGACCTCATGGTTATTGACGCCAAAAGCGACTTCATGAGGTTCCTGAAGGACGCCAAGGGCGGAAACTAAAACCCGCTCTGTAGATCGAAAAACCGGAATGCCAAGGTATTCCGGTTTTTTTGTGTCTGCCAACAGTGTAAAATCCCTCAGGTTTTGGTTCGGGTTTTTCTGCCCTGAATGTCACCCTAAAAACCTGCGCGCTTATTCTGTATTAAATACAGGGGTGTGCGGGACGGACAACGGAATCTCATGACAGTATCTGATCGCTGGTTACTGCCGGATGGGGTGGAAGATATTCTGCCACCGCTGGCCGGACAGATAGAATCCCTGCGCCGGGATGTAATGGATACCTGCCAGCGCTGGGGCTACCAACTGGTAATCCCACCGCTCATTGAATACCTCGAATCCCTGTTTACCGGAACCGGACACGATCTGGAGCTGCAAACCTTCAAGCTGACCGATCAGCTGACGGGGCGCATGATGGGTGTTCGGGCTGATATGACTCCCCAGGCTGCGCGCATCGACGCACACACTCTGGGGCAGGAAGGGATCACCCGCTTGTGTTATGCCGGTCATGTACTGCATACCCGCCCCAAACACATGCTTGCCAGCCGCACGCCTATTCAGGCGGGCTGTGAGCTGTTTGGCAGCGCTTCTGAATCTGCAGACCTTGAAGTTATTAGCTTGATGCTTGAGGCACTTCGTGTCGCTGGCTTGCGCCGCGTGCATCTGGATCTGGCCCATGTAGCTATCTATGAAAGCCTGATTGGCGAGGCGGAATTTGATCGCAACACAAGTGCCGCAATCTTCGACGCCATGGCACGCAAGTCGGTTCCTGAACTTGATCGGCTTTTAGGTGACTGTCCGGATGGTTCTGCTGGCGCACGTTTGCGTGAACTCGCTCGTGTTAGCGGGGGTGCCGAAGCACTGGCTGAAGCACGTATAATTTTAAGTGGGGCCTCCGATACCCTGAGTGCGGCACTGGATCAATTGGGCCGTGTGGCGGAAATGCTCGAAAGGGATTTCCCGGAAGTCAGTTTCGGGTTCGATTTCTGCGAGTTGCGTGGCTACAACTACCATACGGGGCTGGTGTTTGCAGCCTATGTACCGGGTCATGGTGATGCCATCGGCAAGGGTGGCCGTTACGATGCCATTGGCAGCGATTTCGGGCGGGCACGTCCGGCCACTGGCTTCAGTCTTGATATACGCGCCCTGGTAACGCTGGGTGAGCGCGAGATCAAAAGCCGTAAGGCCGTGTGGGCACCCGCTCAAAGTGATACGGACTTGGAGCGGGCTATTGCAGAATTGCGGAAGACAGACATCGTCATTCGGGCATTGCCGGAAGATAACGGCGTAAATCCCTCTACTCGAGGGTGCGACCGAAAGCTGGTGAAACAGGGTGGTCAATGGGTAGTCCAGACTCTGGATTAGTGCTGGATTAACGCCAGTGGGCCGCATTGAACTCATAAAGATACATGTGCCAAATTTGCAAGACGCACCCAAAGCAGTGTGCGCATCGAGAGAGAATCATGGGTAAAAACGTTGTTGTGCTAGGCACCCAATGGGGTGACGAAGGCAAGGGTAAGATCGTTGACCTGTTAACTGAAAAAGTTGCAGCGGTTGTTCGTTTTCAAGGCGGCCATAACGCGGGCCATACCCTTGTTATCGATGGCAAGAAAACGGCTCTGCATCTGATTCCCTCCGGTATTCTCCGGCAGAACGTTCAATGCCTCATTGGTAACGGTGTGGTGGTGTCGCCGGAAGCATTGCTGAAAGAGGTCCGTGGCCTTGAAGCATCGGGCGTAGACGTTCGTGCGCGACTTAGTATCAGCTTGGCATGCCCGATTATCCTGCGCACCCACGTGCGCATTGATCAGGCCCGGGAGCGTGCAAAGGGTAATGACAAAATTGGCACCACTGGGCGGGGTATAGGCCCTGCTTATGAAGATAAGGTGTCTCGTCGCGGTGTGCGCATTGGCGATTTGCACAATCCAGCTGGCTTCGAGGAGAAGCTGCGGGAACTGATGACTTATCATAACTTTGTGCTGACCGAGTACTTCAAGGAAGAAGCCGAGGACATAGACGCGGCTCTGGACGAACTGATGCAGATGGGCAAAGAAATCCTGCCCATGGCGGCAGACGTAACAGATTTGCTGCACGGCTATCGCAAGCGTGGCCAGGACATCATGTTCGAAGGCGCTCAAGGCTCCTTGCTGGATATCGATCTGGGTACCTATCCGTTCGTGACATCTTCCAACACTACTGCAGGTGGCACGGCTACAGGCTCGGGCTTTGGTCCGTTATATCTGGATTATGTGCTGGGCATTACCAAGGCTTATACCACCCGTGTAGGCGCGGGACCTTTCCCGACAGAACTTTTTGATGATATGGGCCAGCATCTAGCGGTCAAAGGTAATGAGGTTGGCACTACAACCGGTCGCTCCCGCCGTTGTGGCTGGTTTGATGCGGTCGCCGTACATCACGCCATAGAGATCAATAGTGTATCCGGTATTTGCTTGACCAAACTGGATGTTCTCGATGGTCTGGAAACCGTCAAAGTGTGCGTGGGTTATAAAACACCTAACGGCGAAATGACCCGCCCGCCGATCGGCTGTGACAGCTATACGGATATTGAGCCGGTTTACGTTGAACTGCCGGGTTGGAGCGAGAGCACGTTCGGGCTAACGAAGCTGGAGCAATTGCCAGAAAATGCCCGAGCCTACATCAAGTTTCTGGAAGAGCAGATTGAGGCGCCCATCGATATCATCTCCACCGGCCCGGATCGGGTCGAAACCATTACCCTGCGTCACCCGTTTGATGCTTAAAGGCTAAATGGTTTAGAAAAACCGCCCTGCCATCATTGGCACGGCGGTTTTTTGTTGTCAGGGCTTCTCGGCAACAATAGTGGCGCGCTTGGGCCCGGGATAGCCTTCGATGGTTTTCCCGGGATCTTCCGGATCGAGAAAGTCCTGAAGAGAGTTGAAACGCATCCAATCGGTGCTGCGTTGCTCCGCAGTAGTGGTTTCGCTGACGTCCACAACTCGAGCGTTGCGAAAGCCCGTACGGTCCAGCCAGCGCAATAGGGTGTCGCAACTCGGCAAAAACCATACGTTGCGCATTTGACCATAACGGTCTTCCGGCATCAGGCTGTAGCCTTCGGGTCCATCCACAACCAGAGTTTCCAGCACCAACTGACCGCCCCGGCGCAGTGTCCCTTTGAGTTCCAGAAGATGGTCGAGAGGCGACCGGCGATGGTAGAGGACGCCCATGGAAAAGGTTGTATCAAAGGTTTCAAGGCCCTCCGGTAAGTCCTCCATGCGTATAGGCAGTAGGTCGATGGGCGCTTCGCCTATATAGCGTTTCACGCTGAGAAACTGGAACATAAACAGTAGCCCGGGATCAATGCCGATCACCCGCTCTGCGCCCTCTCCCAGCATGCGCCAGCAGTGGTAGCCGGAGCCGCAGCCTACGTCCAAAATCCGCCTGCCAGAGAGATCTGCGAGGTAGGGTGATACCCTGTCCCATTTCCAGTCTGAGCGCCACTCAGTATCAATATGGATGCCAAAGAAATCGAAAGGGCCTTTGCGCCAAGGCATAAGCCCTCGGAGCCCAGTCTCAAGCGCTTGTTGCTGGCTGGGCTTCAACTTATTGGGTGAGCCAAGGGCTACTGCAGAAGCGTTGAGTTCAAAAGCCGTCTCGGGAATCGCTGGAAGGCTATCGAGCGCAGATTGCCATCGGCCCAAATCGCCGTGCGGGTTGTCATCAAAACGCTGGGCCAGTTGAGCTTTGATGGTTTCGACCCAGTCACTATGGCCTGAGTTTTCCAGCTCTGCCAGTAGCTGTTCAAAACAGCTGCGCCAGTCAAAATGCGCCATGGTCTGCCCGTTCTCCGATTGTGATTAGTCGGCCTTGATGGCCAGCATGGATACGAAATTAAAACACTGATACCACACCAGAACGCGGTCGAAGCCTGAGTCTTTCAAGCGCTGTTTGTGAGCGCCCAGTGTTTCCGGGATTAGAACCTGCTCTATGGCGCTGCGCTTCTGGCTTATCTCCAGATCTGAGTAGCCGTTTGCGCGTTTGAACTCATGGTGAAGGCGGGTCTGAGTATCCTGTTCATCCTCTGATTCAAAGCGGATTTTTTCTGACAAAATCAGCACACCGCCGGGTCTGGTTGCCTCGGCGATTCTGCGCAGTAAATCGCTGCGTTCCTCTGGCGGGACAAACTGCAGGGTAAAGTTCAGGGTTGTCACTGATGCATCTGACAGCTCGGTTTGCTGAATATTTTCACAGCGAAGGGTCACGGGCAGAGGGTTGTCGTCTAGCGCAATATAGTGTTCGCAGCGCTCAATCATGGCGGTGGAGTTGTCAATGCCCACCAGCGTGCAATCGCTAAACGGGATGCCGTGGCGCATGGCCAATGTTGAAGCGCCAAGAGAGCAGCCTAAGTCGTAGCAGTTGGAACCGGGCTGAGCGTACTGCTCGGTGATGACTTCTATCATTGGAATGATGGTGGTGTAGCCGGGTACCGAACGGCGGATCATGTCCGGGAATACACGGGCAACCGCCGCGTCAAAGCGGAAATCCTCCGGTTGGCGTTCGGTGGCAAACAAGCGATCTGTCAGAGGCTCGATCGTTCGGTCGGAGTTACTCATCGCGGACGTCCTGAGCTGGCTCCGAGGTTTGGTCTGGTTCAGGCAGGGCAGACGGGGCTGTCGGTGATGGTCGGTAACAGCGCACTCCACGGTTCTTGTAATCTACAAGTATGCCGCGGAAGGATGGGTCGATATCCGCCGCAATAGCCATGTAGCCATTTTCGCAGACCGCGTGCAGTTCGGAGGATTTTGGCGACATACGGAAGGTTTCACCCGGGGTGACATGAATCGCCTGAAAGTCTCCCACGGGTACATGGTCCTTGTTGTCGGAATGCTTGATGTTGCCGCTCAGCTCCAGCACCAATACGGTACCGACAATAGCGACTAGAGCGGTCACAAACAGGCTGCGGATGGTGTAACGGGCCTCGTTCTGGCTCATGCCTACCTCATTTTGCACGTGAATGAACGGTCAGTATTGACCGGGAAGGGTTATTGAGGGCGCCTGAAGGGCTGCCAGTTGTTCCCTTAATGAAAGCACCTGATCGGACCAGAATCTAGGCTGGCCAAACCAAGGGAAGAAGCGCGGAAACGCCGGATCGTCCCAACGTTTTGCAAGCCAGGCGCAGTGGCTGATCTGGCGGTAGCAGCGCAGTGGTTCAATCAGGTGGCGCTCGCGACGGTTGAAATCCCGGAAGGTTTCATAGCCTTCCAGTAGCTCGCCGAGTTGTGCGCCGCGTTCGTGGTCATCACCGTTCAGTAGCAGCCACATATCCTGCATTGCGGGGCCGGAGCGGCAATCATCCAGATCCACAAACAGCATCTGCTCGTCCCTGCAGAGTATGTTACCGGCGTGGCAGTCTCCGTGCAGACGCAAGGTTTCAATCTCTCCGGCGTCTTCAATGCGAGCGCGACAATGGGTCAGCAGATCTGGAATCAGGCTGTCCCAAGCTGGTCGAAGATCCTTAGGAATCCAGTTACCTTCGAGTAAAAGGCTATTGCTTGCTTCAATGCCATCCATGGGCGATAGGCCAACGCGATGGCGAAACGGCTTTAGGGTGCCGATGTTGTGAATCTGCCCTAGCCATTGTCCAAGCCTGTAGAGGGTGTCGGTAACGCTGGTATCCGGCGCTTGTCCTCCGCGCTGGTTAAATGCGGCAAACATGAAGTCGCCATGCTTGCCAAGAGTGTCTCCGGAAGGCATCACCAGAGGCGCCACAACCGGAATATCCGCGGCCAGCAGTTCCCGGGTAAACTCGTGCTCTTCCCGCACCTGATCTTCTGTCCAGCGGCCAGGCCGATAGAACTTGGCGATCACCGGGGCGCCCTCGTCCAGACCCACTTGATACACTCGGTTTTCATAGCTGTTCAGGGCAAACAGGCGACCACTTACCGCGAAGCCGGCATTTTCCATGGCATCCAGAATAGCGTCTGGTGTGAGGGCATCGTATGGATGGCTTGAAACGTTCATCATAGAGCGAGGCCAGACTGGTAAATGTTGGGCCCAAGTATACCTGCTTGGCAGTGTTCCCGTAATGCGAGTGCAGGATGTTTCCATGGGTTCCGGCTCGTTCGGGATTGGGTTAACGTAATAGTCAGGCAACAGATAGCAGGTTCAGTCGGTGACAAACGAACATCTGGAAGTGGATACCCTTGTAATCGGGGCGGGAGTCGTTGGCCTTGCGGTGGCTCGAACGCTTGCCCGGGCGGGCAGGGAGGTAATCGTATTAGAGGCTGGCGACCGTTTTGGCGAGGGCATCTCATCTCGTAACAGTGAGGTGATTCACGCCGGGGTCTATTATCCGGAGAATTCTCTGAAAGCCCGCCTTTGCGTTGAAGGCCGTAGGCAGCTTTATGAGTACTGCAAAAACCATAAAGTCGGGTTTCGTAAATGTGGAAAATGGATTGTTGCCATTGATGAAGCCCAAAACCCTATGCTGGAGCGCATTCACGTTCAGGCTGCAGCCAATGGTGTCAATTTGGACTTGATGGATGGGGGCATTGTTGCCCGGCAGTTGCCACAACTGAATGTCAGTGCAGGCTTGTGGTCGTCTGAAACCGGCATAGTAGACACCCATGGCCTTATGCTTTCGCTTCTAGGCGAGCTGGAGGATGCGGGCGGCTCTCTGGTACTGCGATCGCCGGTTGAGAACATAGAGTCGGTGAGTGGCGCGCATGTTCTACGGGTGGCGGGTGCAATGCCATGCACGCTAAAAGTTCGAAACCTTGTGAATGCTGCGGGCTTAGGTGCGGTGCCGCTGACACGCAATTGGCTTGGGCTCCCCGACGCACAAAAGCCAACTCAATGGTTCGCTCGTGGCGTTTATTTCAGCTACAGCGGTCGCCACCCGTTCAACAATCTGATTTATCCGGTGCCCGAACCTGGCGGTCTGGGTATTCACCTCACTCTTGATCTTGCGGGTCAGGCGCGCTTCGGCCCTGATGTGGAGTGGATTGAGCGGGAGGATTACGGGGTTGACCCTGAACGGGCGCACTCATTTGTTAGGGGTATTCGGCAATGGTGGCCCGGCCTTGATCCGGAGCGCCTTCAGCCAGCTTATGCCGGTATTCGCCCCAAGCTAAAAGATGCGGAGGGCGGATTTTTTGATTTTAGGATAGACGGCCCAAATGAGCATGGTGTTTCGGGGCTGGTAAACCTGTTTGGTATTGAGTCGCCGGGGCTTACATCCTGCTTGGCAATTGCCGAGCTTGTGAAGGAAAAGTTGCGCTAGTGCCCCGTCTGGCAGCTACCCCGGTGTGCGAGCCAGTGCCCAGATTTGGATGTTCTTGGCGCCTGCGCTTCGCAAAGCCGAAGCTATGACCCGCACAGTTGCGCCGGTGGTAACGACATCGTCGACGATAGCAACCCGTTGCGGGACTTCTGAACGCACTTCAAACACATCGCGCAGGTTCGCCAGTCTGGCCTCTCGACTCAGTCCCCGCTGGGCTTTAACTTTTCGTACGCGACGAACAATCCCCGCGTCAACTGGGATATCCAGCACACTCCCTAATTTTTCAGCAATATCCCTAGCTTGGTTGAAACCACGCGCACGTCGGCGAGCGGGGTGCATGGGAGAGGGGATTAACAACAGCGGTTTTTCATGGTTTTGTTCTTGAAATACAAGCTCAAGGTGGCTCGCAAGGTCAGCAACCAATGGCCGAGCGAATTGTTGCTGTCGGCTGTATTTATACCGGCTGATCATGTTGTCGACTGGGTATTGGTAGCGCCAAGGTATGAACGTGCGATCGAAGGGAGGTGGTGATGCCAAGCAGTCGCCACAGAAGTGGATGTTCCCGGAGTACGCCATAGGTAAAGCACA
>Ga0209075_1000662_pt1 | contig 33567 bp, 27 predicted proteins | sample Stecom2011_FD_187523 | JGI IMG/M metagenome (GOLD analysis project Ga0209075, IMG submission 187523) | Agricultural soil microbial communities from Utah to study Nitrogen management - Steer compost 2011 (SPAdes) (version 2) | ecosystem: Environmental > Terrestrial > Soil > Agricultural land...
CAAACTCTTGCTGCTTTCCTCCCCCCTGCCCCCCTCCGAAGGGGGAAACGAATAAACTTACTTTCTACAATTAAAAAATATGGTTAGGATTGAAAATGTTTTCAATAAAGATTAAAAGGTAGCCCGGGGCAATTCCCCCTTTGAAGGGGGATAAAGGGGGAGGACACTACATACCTACTTTTATCTGTTTACAAGATGACTTGGAATAGAAAATATTTTCAATAAATGATAAACGTTAATTCGAAGCAACTCCTCACTACTTAAGCTCTTGCTGCTTTCACTCCTACCACGCCCCACCACGTTAATAATTAACCATTGACAATTAATAATTAATAATTAACCACCATACATCAACCCCAAAAGCTCCTCCTTCTCTAACGCTCCAAAATACTGTGTAACATCCACTTTTTCCATAGCCTTTTCAATTGAAACATTATCATACGGCACACCTTTAAGCAGGTCTTCAATTTGGGCAACAGGGTCTTTCCCGAAGAAGTCGCCAAATATATTCACTTCTTGGATACGTCCATTCTCAACGAAAATACGGACATCTATTTCTCCAACAGAAAAACGTTTATTGTTTTGGATATTGAATTTTGGAGCACGACCATAATTCCAATCCCAAGTGTCGTACTTTTCTTCTTTGAGTTGATGAACAGCAGCCCATTCTTGCTCCGTTAAACGATAGGTTTCAAAAGCTTCGTTTCCCGTATAGAGTCCCTTCAATAAAGAACTCCTAAACTCTTCTATCGTTAAAGGATTAGCTAAAAACTCACTGATATTGGCTACTCGACTACGAACAGACTTATGTCCTTTTGATTCTAGTTTACTGGGTTTAACATTCAAAGCTTTAACCACTTCACTAAGATCAGTGTTCAGCAATAAAGTTCCATGACTTATCATGCGTTTTCCCGTAGAAAACTGTGCAGTTCCAGAAATTTTCTTTTCACCTACTAAAATATCATTTCGCCCTTTTAATTCAGCTGAAACACCTAAATCATTGAGCACTTTAATCACCGGTTCTGTGAATTTTTTAAAGTTATGGAGCTTTTTAACATCATGATTGGTGATGAAACTAAAGTTAAGGTTTCCAAAATCATGATAAACCGCTCCACCACCACTTATTCGGCGTACCACATGGATATCATTCCGATCAATATACTCTTGATTCACCTCCTCAATGGTAATTTGATTTTTACCAATAATAATCGAAGGTTCGTTGATGTAAAACAATAAGTAATCGTTCTCATTACTAAAATGACGAACAATATATTCCTCTAATGCTAGGTTTAAGCGGGGATTGTTAACGTTTTCATTTTCTACAAAAATCATAATTTCAGTTTTAAATTACAGTTTGGTGGAACTCAAATAAAACAGTCCAGCTGAAGTAAATTGTACCATGTCAGCGAACTAAGATGACTGATCAAAGGTGACTAGACTGACGAGGAGACTGACGAGGAGACTGAGGCTCTCGAAGTCTCGAAGTCTCGAAGTCCCGAAATATCACTCACACGCTTTACTTAATTTCTTTTAAAATACGTAAAGCTTCAGGTACATGCTGTTCAAACTTCATCTGCGAATTGAAAATCCCACGAATAATTCCTTTTTTATCAATAACATAGGTTACCCGACCAGGAATTAAACCCAATAAATTTGTAGGTACATCAAAAGCTTTTCTAACTTTTTTGTCTGTATCTGCTAATAAAGTAAAAGGTAAATTATGGTTTTCAGCAAAAGCCATATGGCTTTTTTCATCATCACTAGAAATGCCAATCACCATAGCTCCAGCCGCTTGGAAGTCTGTATACGCATCTCGAAAAGAACACGCTTGTTTAGTACATCCAGTCGTTTCATTTTTCGGATAGAAGTACACAATCAGATTTTGATCTCCAATTACCTCATCACTATTGAATGTTTTGCCGTGTTGATCTTTTAATGAAAAACTTGGGCATTTATCTCCTATTTGAATGGATTTACTCATGATTATGTTTTTAAAAACAACAATATTTACATCAATTTGTTTTCACAAACGAATACAAACTAGCATTGACTGAAGTGACTGGACTTCTGCTTCGTTCAGTTGCCGCTCTCGAATAGAGGTAGCTGAGCGGAGCCGAAGCTATCTCCTATTACCTCCTCCTTTATTCTGAGATCTACCTTGTGGTTTTCTACCACCTCCACCACCTCTACCTCTTTGTTGAGGTTTTGGTTTCTTTGCCGCATTAACATCATATGCTTCCTCTTCAACTTCAGGATGCGGACCCATTACTGGAACACTCTGCTTGATGAGTTTTTCGATGTCTTTAAGGTATGGACGTTCTTCGTTTTCACAAAATGATATTGCGATTCCACTAGCATCTGCACGTCCAGTTCTTCCAATTCGGTGAACATACGTTTCAGCAACGTTAGGCAAGTCGTAATTAATCACCAATGCCAAATCATCAACATCAATTCCACGAGCTGCGATATCAGTCGCAATTAAAACTTGAATTTTACCATCTTTAAATCCACCCAATGCAGCTTCACGCTGTGGTTGTGATTTATTTCCGTGAATAGCTGCCGATTTTATATCTGCTTGATCTAATTTTTTTACGATTTTATTGGCACCGTGTTTCGTTCTTGAAAAAACCAAAATTGATTCTCCCGGACGTTCTTTAATTAACTCAGTTAACAAATGAACTTTGTTTCCTTTGCTCACAAAATAAACTCCCTGCTCCACCTTTTCAGCAGTAGCTTGTTGCGGTTTAATCGTTACTTGTTCGAATTCACCTAAAATCTTTTTAGATAATTCAACAATTGTTTTCGGCATAGTTGCAGAAAAGAAAAGAGATTGTCTTTTGGGTGGAAGCTGTGCGATAATCTTCTTAATGTCATGAATGAATCCCATGTCAAGCATTTGATCTGCTTCATCAAGAACCACAAATTCCAAATCACGGAAAGTAATATATCCTTGATTCACTAAGTCGAGCAAACGACCTGGAGTAGCAACTAAAATATCAACACCTTGTTTAAGACGTGCAACTTGTTTTGTTTGTTTTACTCCTCCATAAATCACAGTGGTTCTTAAACCAGTATGTCTACCATAAGCCGTAAAACTTTCATCAATTTGAATCGCTAACTCACGTGTTGGCGTTATCACTAAAGCACGAACTTTTCGCCTTCCATTTGAATTATTATTCGAATTATACAAATGATGTAAAATCGGAATTCCGAATGCTGCAGTTTTTCCTGTTCCCGTTTGAGCAACCCCTAAAAGGTCTTTTCCCTTTAAAAGGATAGGAATAGATTGTTCTTGAATTGGGGTTGGGCTTTCGTAGCCTTCTTCTTCGAGGGCTTTTAATATTGGTTCGGCTAAGCCGAGTTGTTTAAATGTCATGTATTATATATAAGTTGCAAAGGTACGTTTTTTAATTGTTAATCTTTTAATGCTTAATTATTAATGAAAAAAGCAATCAATTTTACAGTCCTTAACCACTAACCAAATCCCTACCCCATTAACCATTAATAATTAACCATTAAAACCCCTATTTCCTTAACAATTGGAGGTTTATGATTAACCAAATCCTTACCCCGTTAACCATTAACCATTAATAATTAACCATTAAAAACCCGTTAACCATTAAAAATTGACAATTAACCATTAAAAAACCTCTTATTCGATAAACCAAATAGCTTTCGAACCAAACTGTGAATGATTGCAAATGGAAGCACAATAATCCCAGAAATCATCATTCCTAGTTCATAAAAAAGTGAACTCTCTTTAAATTTTCGACCTTTCAAACGAGATTGAAAAGCACTAAAAGGAATTCCATACATATTTCCAGCAATCATCACTTGACAAGCAGCCAAAATTACTTCTGCTTTATCTTCCCCGTACTCTTTAACAATAGCATCGTAGGCATACTGTTTTGGACGACCTGTGGCATCTGCAAAATGTTGTGCGAATACAATCGCTTTAGCTTCTTCGGGAAGAATAAAATCATCTCCACCACTTAAAAAACTACTGATTTCTTCGTTACTCATTCCTTGTTTCAAGGCCATTTTCGTATGCTGATAAGAACAAGCAGCACATCCATTAACCTCTGTTACCGCCAGTTGTAAACGCTCCACAAAATCAGGGTGAAGCAAGGCACTTTTTTTGTTTTTTGACAAAACCGAAAATGCTCCTCCAGCATAAACAAAAGAAAAATACATTTGACCGAAACTAAACTTGCGTTTAAATTCAGTTCTTAAGCTGATCTCTTCTGGTATTGTAATTTGTTCTTTCATTTTGGAGGAAATATTATTGCGATTTAACTGTACTCTTTTGGAATACGACAATGTAATTAAAAAAACTTAGCAGAGCCGTAACAAAGGTAACATTGAGTTTATTGATTCTATACAGAATGACAATTAACCATAACAACCTTCCTGCCCCGTTAACCATTAATAATTGACCATTAACCATTAACCATTGACCATTAACCATTAATAATTAATAATTAGAAGCCCCTTTCCAAGCAAATTGTTTAACTTATCTTTGTAAAGCTTGAACCAAAACAATTACTGACTGTTTAAAAGATATGGCGGAGTACAAAATAAAAGATTTAGAAACCTTAACGGGTATTAAAGCACACACCATTCGTATGTGGGAAAAACGCTATGATCTTTTATCTCCTGAACGAACAGAAACCAAGATCAGGACTTATTCTGATGAGGATCTTGTCAAACTATTAAACATCTCTATTCTATATGATAATGGATGGAAGATTTCCAAAATCGCTGAATGTTCTGAACAGGAAATTAAGCGAAATGTAGACCGTATCTGTAATGACGAACAATCATTTAGTGCTGTAGTAAGTCTGCTCATACAATCAATGATTGAAATGGATTGTGATACATTTGAGCGCGTTCTTAATAAAAGCATAGAAAAAGAAGGACTTGAAATGGCTTACCAAAATTACTTGCTTGCTTTTCTTAATAGAATAGGAGTACTTTGGATGGTGGGTACAATTACTTCAGTTCAAGAGCACTTTGTTTCAAATCTAATTCGTCAAAAAGTAATTGTAGAAACTGACAAACTCCCTATCGTAGATAAAAGAAGGTTTGACGCTGTTCTCTTTACACCAGAAGGAGAGTTTCATGAAATAAGTTTGCTCTACTACAATTATATTTTAAAGAAAAGAAACTACCGTACCCTGTATTTAGGTGCAAACTTACCAATTACTGACTTAAAGAAGACGCTGAAAACAACCAATCCTAAAAATCTAATTGTTTCTATGGTGGCCAACGTCAATGAAATTGATTATTCTCAATACTTGAATCAACTCATTAATGAAGTAAAGCTACCCATTTTCCTAGGAGGAGCAATTGTTGACAGTTATGGTTTGCCGAAATCTGAGATCGTTTTTCCAATTCAAGACTGGGTTGGTGCGTAAAACCCACACTAGCCGAGTATATACTCCACACTTATTGCGCTAAAAATCTCATTAAAATCTATATCCTTCAGGTATTTAGCACCTAACCACCTGATAAACAAGGTTGTTTTGTAATTCAATAAGAAAAGCGTATCTTTGGCATAGTTTTGTTCAACAATAACAGTGTAACTCTAAACAAAAAAGAAAATGTCAACAGTAGAATTTAATAATACACTTACATCAATGGAGTCTTATTTATTGGCTTTTGCGATGAATTATACCAAAAATCTTGAGGATGCAAAGGACTTGACTCAAGAAACAATGCTAAAAGCAATTCGTTACAAGACTTACTATAAGCCCAATACGAATTTCAAAGCGTGGATTTTTACAATTATGAAAAACACCTTCATTAATCAATACAGAAGAAAAGTGAGATCAAAAACTATCTTTGATAACTCAACTGATTTGTATTTGTTAAATAATTCAACGGAAAATAGAGATTCTCCGTATAACTATATCGCTGATGGAGAAGTGAATGCACAATTAAACACTTTGAGTCCTGAGTATAAAGTACCTTTTGAAATGCATTATCTCGGATTCAAATATAAAGAAATTGCAGAAAAATTAGACATTCCACTCGGAACAGTAAAAAGTAGAATTTTTATTGCTAGAAAAAAATTAATGGAGCTACTCCCAGAATACGAATACCATAATAATTAGTAAATTTGGAAGGCGGTGATAATTACTTTTAAAACAAGTGAATATTATCTGCTTGGTTTTCATGAAAACAAGGTTTAACACTGAGCTAAAATAGTGTAAAACAAACTTGTTCTATTGATTAGGAGTGTTTTACAAGAATACCGTTTTAAACCCTTTAGGATGTTTAATGAGATGGAATTAACAGGTACAAAAGATGTAGTTCTCGTTGATGAAAATGATGAGGTTTTAGGAACGATGGAAAAACTTCAAGCTCATCAAGAAGGAAGGTTACACCGTGCTTTTTCTGTCGTTATTTTCAATGCTAAAAATGAAATGCTGATTCATAAAAGAGCCAGCAATAAATACCATTGTGGCGGAATGTGGACAAATGCATGTTGCTCTCATCCACGACTTAATGAATCACCAAAGTCTGCAGCATTACGCAGAATGCAAGAAGAAATGGGTTTTACAACCCCAATTGAATATGTTGGTCAGTTTATTTATAGAACTGAATTCGAAAACGGACTCATTGAAAATGAATTGGATCATATATTTGTAGGGAGATTTAATGATGAGCCTATCCCAAATCCTGAAGAAGTTGAGGATTATAAGTACATTGGTATTGATGAACTCAAGGCAGATATCGAAAACAGACCTCAAATGTATACCGTTTGGTTTAAAAAAATTGTGCACGAATACTTAAATGAATTGATTGAATTATGATTAAAATTGGACGCAGAACGACTTTTAATGCAGCGCATCGTTTGCACAATGAAAATTGGACAGAAGAAAAAAACAAAACAATTTTCGGGAAATGTAATTCACCTAACTATCATGGTCATAATTATGTTTTGGAAACATGGGTAAAAGGAGATATTGATCCTGAAACTGGATTTGTAATTAATTTGACAGATCTAAAAAAAATCATCAAAGAAGAAATTGAAGAAGAATTTGACCATAGAAATCTAAATCTTGATGTACCTGCTTTCAAAAACTTAAATCCAACTGCAGAAAATATTGCAAAAGTGATCTATGAAAAACTAAAACCAAAATTAGCACAATATGAATTAACCATAAGGTTGTATGAAACGCAGAACAATATGGTGGAATACACTGGCTAATTCATAATTGAATAAATGAGAACCATCACCTTAGATGAAGTTAATGGATTTGATAAAGCTTACCGAACGAACTTAATCAATTGTTTGAGTGGAATTAAAGGTATCAACTTAATCGGAACGAAAAATGCTAAAGGTCAAACGAATTTAGCAATTTTTAATTCTGTTATTCACCTTGGGGCTCATCCGCCATTAATGGGTTTTATTCAACGTCCGAACGATGTGGAAAGACATACTTTCGAGAACATCCAAAAAACTTCATTTTTTACAATTAATGCAGTCACCGAAGCAATTCATAAACAAGCCCACCAAACAGCAGCCCGTTATAATCAATCTGAAAGTGAATTTGATGAGGTTTCTCTAGAAAGTTCATACATTAATGACTTTTACGCTCCTTTTGTTACAAAATCTCCGCTAAAAGTAGGTTTGGAATGTGTGGATATTATTCCCATTCCTATAAACAATACGCAATTGGTGGTTGGAAAAGTAAAATTGATTCAATTAGATGAAGAATTCTTAATGTCTGATGGTTTCTTATCGCTACATGATCAAAATATTATTGCAGGAACCGGATTGGATACTTACTTATCAACCCAAGAAATTGGAAGATACAGCTACGCAAAACCAGATCGCCCAATAGAAAAGCTATAAAATTCAAACCACGTTAACAATACGATCCCTATCAGATAACCATTGATAATTAACAATTATAAAATGACAATTTTTTGGCACCGAAGAGATCTAAGAATTAATGATAACGCAGGACTTTTTGCTGCTTTGCGTAATACAAAAAAGGTTCAGCCTGTTTTTATTTTTGATCAAAACATTCTCGAAGATTTAAAAGAAGATGATCAGCGTATTCTATATATTTATCAGCACATTCAAGCACTAAAAAGAGCATACAATGAACACGGCAGTGATTTGTGGGTTTTTTACGGAACTCCAGAATCTGTTTTTAAAGAATTACTAAAGAAGGAGGAAATAAGCGCTGTTTTTGCCAATCGAGATTATGAACCTTATGCTAAATCAAGAGATGAGCAAATTAAAACGCTACTTCAAAATCAAAACATTCCTTTCCACACACTTAAAGATCATGTGATTTTTGAAAAAAACGAAGTTGTAAAAAGTGATGGAACACCCTACCGCGTTTTTACACCTTACATGCGCCTATGGAAAAGTGTACTTACTCCTTTTTATTTAAAATCTTATTCAACTGAGAAATACATCGGTAATTTACGTCAGATCAAAAGTCCAACCGCATTAATTTCTTTAAAGAAAATGGGGTTTTTGACTGAACAAAAACAAGACTTTCCGCCATTAGAAGTAAGCAATAAAATCATTCAAAACTATCACAACACAAGAGATATTCCATCTCTTCAAGGAACGACAAGAATGAGTTTGCATCTCCGTTTTGGAACTATTTCTATTCGGGAATTATGCAAACAAGCGCAAAGCAATGAAAAATATTTCAACGAATTAATATGGAGGGATTTTTACCAGATGATTTTAGATTATTTTCCAGATTCAGCAGACCGGTCTTTTAAAACGCAATACGGTAATATTCCTTGGGAAAATAACGAAATCTATTTCCAAGCCTGGTGCAGCGGAAAGACGGGATATCCTATTGTAGATGCTGGAATACGTGAACTCAATGCAACAGGATTTATGCATAACCGAGTAAGAATGGTTGTAGCGAGCTTTTTAACCAAACATTTAATGACCGATTGGCGATTGGGTGAGGCTTATTTCGCAGAAAAGCTCCTCGATTATGAAATGGCAAGTAATGTTGGTGGTTGGCAGTGGGCCGCTTCTTCTGGGGTTGATGCTCAGCCCTATTTTCGTGTTTTTAATCCTATTAGCCAACAAGAAAAGTTTGATCCAGAATTCAAATACATTAAAAAATGGGTTCCAGAATATGGAACAAATAAATATCCAGAACCGATTGTGGAGCATAAAAAGGCGCGTCAACATGCTATTGATACGTACAAAAAAGCCTTAAGCAGTGTTTAAATATACTACAACAATGGGGAAACCATTCGTGCTGATTTTTCAATTAATTTAGCTGCTTTGGAACGCTTGTTCCATTCTTCGGGATCTATTAAATCTGCAGATTCAATATCCATATAAAAAGCATCGCTTAATTCAGATGCAACTGCTTCATCATACACAATAGCATTGATTTCAAAATTCAAATCAAAACTACGGTAATCCATGTTTGCTGTACCCACAACAGCTATTTTCCGATCTACTGCGACAGTTTTAGCATGAACAAATCCTTTTTGATAGACATATATTTCTACTCCCGCATGAAGAAGGTATTTGTAGTAAGAACGCGCTGCTGCGTTTACAAATCTTGAATCAGAAGCCCCTGGCACCAACAGTTTTACTTTGACTCCTCCAAGTGCAGCAATAATTAAAGCATCCATAATACTTTCACTTGGAATGAAATAAGGTGTTGTAATCAAGACTTCTTTTTTGGCTAAATTTATGACCTGCAATAAGGAATAAAGAATAGTGGGAGTTACTGAATCTGGTCCACTTGCTGCAATTTGAACAACTTTACTGTTGGTCACGTTAAAACTGTTTGGAGGAGGGAAAAAATCTAAAGTTGGACCCAATGTATCACTGGCACAAAAATTCCAATCACACATAAAAGTATGCTGCAAGACATATACCGCGTGACCTTTAATGTATAAATGTGTGTCTCGCCAATACATTTGTTTGACTTCTGGAGAATTAATGTACCTATCACTGATGTTAATTCCTCCGATAAATGCTTCACTTCCATCTATAATTATGATTTTTCTGTGGTTTCTATAATTTAGTCTGTTGGCCAAGAAAATAAAGATAACCCGGTGAAAAGGAAAAGCCTGAACCCCTGCCGCTTTGAGTCGTTTGAGTGTTTTTCCACGAATGGCTCTGCTTCCATAAGCATCATAAATAAAACGAACTTCTACTCCTTCTTGGGCTTTCTGAATTAATAAATCTACAATTTGATTCCCAATTGTATCGTCCTCAAAAATATAATATTCAATATGGATATGGTGTTTTGCATTTTTCAATGTCTCAATCACCTTAGGAAACTTGTTTTCACCGTTAAATAAAAGCTCAACTGTATTGTTAGCTGATACACTGCTAATGGTATCAGTAGTAATCATATTGATCAGCTTTTTATAATCGTCTAATGATGTTTTAGCGGATTGAAAGGCTATTTTGAAATAAGCCAGTAGTTCCTTTTTTAGCTTTTGAGAAAGCTCATCGTCTATAATCAATTTCTTGCTGTACATTTTTCTTTTGCGGTAATTGATTCCAAAGGATAAGTAAAAAATCATTCCGAAAATTGGTACTAAAACAACAAGAAGTAAATAAGCTAATGTTTTTGAGAAGCTTTGTGTATCATAAATAATACGCAGACAAACGAGTGTTACCGCGACAATATATATGATTTGAAACAAAGTCCACAATGTTAGCATAGAAAACACGTTTAAATATTAGGTATAAATAATATTATGGATGAAAGTAGTCAAAATATTAAATCCTAAAATAATCTACATCCAAAATTTATTTTTTAATAATTAATCCTTTTTGGTCTTGTGGCAAGTTTATTGTATATTTTATCTTCGAACGAAATAATAAAACTATGAAAACAATCATCGCAATAATAACAATAGGTGTCTTGCTGGTTGGAATGACAAGCTCGACAACAATCTTTTATCCAAATATTCAAAGCAAAAGTTTTACAAGTGGAGAGGTTCTTCGCTACCGTATTAGTTATGGATTAATGGATGCTGGAGAAGCTGTTTTAACGGTTAAAGAAACTTCAAAAAAAGGAGCGAATGGTAGACCACTTTATCATGTTAAAGGTGAAGGAAAAACATTAGGCGCTTTCAATTGGTTTTTTAAAGTTGAAGATATTTATGAATCATATATTGATAAAAAAGGAGCTTTCCCATGGCATTTCGTAAGAGATGTAAACGAAGGTGGGTATAAAATAAATCAAGAGTATGCTTTTAAACAAGATAAGCAAAAGGTGGTAACAGAAGGAAAAGAATACAAAGTTCCTTTAGCGGTTCAGGATATGATTTCATCATTCTATTTTGCCCGTACTTTAGATTTTAAAAACATGAAAGTAGGTGATGTTACCGAATTCAAATGTTTTATGGATGAAGAGGTTTGGCCTTTGAAAATTCGATATGTTGGAAAAGAAGAAATTAAAATCCGTAAAGGTACTTTTGAATGTCTGAAGTTTCAACCTGTTGTTCAAGAAGGTCGTTATTTTGAAAAAGAAGACGACGTAGAGTTTTGGGTAACCAATGATGCCAACAGAATTCCAGTTTTAGTAAAAGCTAAAATTCCGGTTGGAACTGTAAAAATGCATTTAGTAGAGTGGAGCGGCTTGATTGGTGATATCGCTAAAAAATAAACCCTCATCATAATCTGTAGTAGTAAAATTGAGACTGTCTGAAAGGACGGTCTCTTTTTATTTGAAGCAAAGGTAGTCTACGAATTATAATCCGTCGCTAAAGCTTAACTATTGAATACACTTTTGTAAATTTGCAGTATGGTAGTTTATAATGTAACAATAAGTATTGATGTAGCCATTGCCGACTCTTGGTTAGAGTGGATGAAGGAAACTCATGTTCCTGAAGTTATGGCAACAGGATGTTTTAGAGACAGCAAAATATGTAGGGTTCATGGTGAAGAAGAAGGTGGGGTAACATACGCAGTTATGTACACGGCCTATTCCGAAAAAGATCTAGATCTTTACGAAGTACAACATGCACCAAAACTTCAATCGGAACTGACAGATAAATTTAAAGGAAAAACCGCTTCATTTAGAACGTTACTTTCTGTTATTCAAGAGTTCAAATAAATGAGCGTAAGACCCAAAAAGCACCTCGGTCAGCATTTTCTTACAGATCAAAACACTTGTAGAAAAATTGTTGAGCAGTACACCAATTTTAGTGGTACCAATAATGTATTAGAAATTGGTCCTGGAATGGGCGCAATTACTCAATATTTTTTAGAAATAGAGAACATTGATTTACATGTCATGGAGATTGATAGAGATTCTGTAGCTTATCTTCAAGAAACTTTTCCAGCCTTAAACGGAAAGATTCATTCTGAGGATTTTCTAAAAACAGATTTGTCTCAATTTTTTGAAGGAAAACCCTATGCTGTTGTAGGAAACTTCCCTTATAATATTTCATCTCAGATTTTATTTCATTGCATAGAATACAGAAATCAAATTCCTGAAATAATGGGAATGTTCCAAAAAGAAGTCGCGGAAAGAGTGGCTGAGCCTCCGGGTTCTAAAAAATATGGTATTTTAAGTGTTTTAATGCAAACCTATTACAACATTGAATATTGCTTTACCGTTAATGAAACTGTTTTTAATCCTCCACCAAAGGTTAAGTCTGGGGTAATTCGTTGTTTTAGAAATGAAAGAACACAGCTTCCTTGTGATGAAGAATTATTCAAGACAATCGTAAAATCAACATTTAATCAGCGCAGAAAAACGATTAGAAACGGTTTGAAGGTGGTTCTTGATGTTCAGTTGCTTCCCGAACATCCTTTTCTAAAACAAAGAGCTGAAACACTGAGTGTTGACGATTTCATTGAATTGACGCAACTCGTTGAAAAAGCAAAGTCTACGATCTTATAACATGGTATGATTGAGTTGCCCTTTCAGGGCGCTAAAACATATGAATTACTCAGCAGGACGCGTTGCATCCTGCTGAGTTGAGCTGGACCTTCAGTCCGCATACAGTATTAAAAGCTTATTTAGTTTAGGATTAATTTGATCAAGGGTAAATCCAAAGTTTTGTACCACCTTGAAAAAGCTATTTATTACAACCCGTAACTCAAAATAGGTATGTTTATATCCAATCGTAAAACGAACATAAACATTGTTACGCCCTGTAGGGGCAGTTTACTCCAACCCAATGGCAGCAGGACGCGTTGCATCCTACTGAGTTGAGCTGGACCTTCAGTCCGCAAACAGTATTAAAAGCTTATTTAGTTTAGGATTAATTTGATCAAGGGTAAATCCAAAGTTTTGTACCACCTTGAAAAAGCTATTTATTACAACCCGAAACTCAAAATAGGTATGTTTATATCCAATCGTAAAACGAACAAACCCTAAACATTGTTACGCCCTGAAAGGACAGCTCATCTTTTAAATCTTAATCCATAAAAATAAAAATCATCCCTTTTTATAAGTGATAAGACTTTTCCTTATTTCTTTCGTAAATTTGCACAAATTCATTCATTATGCAATTCGAATTAACACGGGAATATCTAGACGAAATCAGAGAAATGATTGCAGAGAACAATTCTGCTTTTATTGAAGACGTCATACATTTACATCCCGCCGATATTGCTGAAATTATTGATGAATTAGACAATGACGAGGCAAAATTTATCTACGCGCTTTTAAACCATGACCTTCAGGGTGATGTTTTAATGGAACTGGAAGACGATGTCCGTCAGCGCTTTGTTGAAACATTCAATATTGACCAGTTAGCACAGCAACTAGAGAATTTAGATTCCGATGATGCGGTAGATATTCTTGGAGAAATGTCAATTGATAAACAATTGGAAGTCATTTCGAAAATGGATAGCGAAAATGCTTCTGAGTTAGTTGATCTTTTGAACTACGATGAAGATACTGCTGGGGGTTTAATGCAAACAGAGTTTATTCGTGTAAAATTAGACTGGCCGATTAACCGTTGTGTTATTGAACTTCGAAGACAAGCAGAAGAGGTGGATAAAGTACACACCATTTATGTTGTAGATAATGATGATAAACTTGTAGGCTTACTTTCTCTTAGGGCTTTGCTCGTTGCAAATGCAAAGGACTTAGTCAAAGATGTTTACAAGAATAAGAACATGGTTTATGTATACACCAACGAAGATGCTGAAGAGGTGGCAAGAATAATGGATAAGTACGATTTGGTTTCTGTTCCTGTTCTTGATCTCCAAAAGAAATTAGTCGGTAGAATTACAATTGATGATATCGTTGATGTAATTCGTGAGGAAGCAGATAAAGATTTTCAAATGGCTTCGGGGATCTCTGAAAGTGTAGAATACAACGCGAGTATTTGGAAAATGTCGCGAGCACGGCTTCCTTGGTTAATGATTGGATTAATGGGTGGAGTTTTAGGTTCTCAGGTGATTGGAAACTTTGAAACACAAATTGGAAAAATTCCTTCCTTGGCCTTTTTTATTCCTTTAGTTGCCGCGATGGGGGGTAATGTTGGTGTACAATCAAGTGCAATTGTAGTGCAATCAATTGCTAATGGAACCAATCAATTCAGTAGTATTTTTGCTAGGGTAAAAAGAGAAGCTGGACTCGGCTTGTTAAATGGTGTAATTTGTAGTTCGTTTATATTTTTAATCACTTGGTTGTTACAAGATATTAAATTAGGGATTTCAGTAAGTATCGCATTATTTATTGTCATAGTGTTTGCAGCGATATTCGGTACGCTAATCCCACTTGCTTTGCACAAATACAAGATTGACCCAGCAGTTGCCACCGGGCCCTTTATCACCACACTCAATGATGTTGTGGGACTCTTTATCTACTTCGCTGTAGGAATGTTGGTGTTTGGATTGTAGATTCCTTATCTTTGGTTTAAAGTTTGTTAATCAATAAAGCAAATTACACGACTATGAAATTAAAAACTACTTATCTATTATTAGGTCTTATCATTGTGTCTTGTGGTGGAAAGAAAATCGCAATAGAAAACACACAAAACATTGAATTAAAATACGACAAAAACAAAGTCTTAAACTACGGAGACTCTCTTCATATTGAGTTTTTTATCGTGCAAGCATCTCAAGAACGCATCAATGTTTCCTCTAGTCATCAACTTAAGATCTATGGCGAAGGTTTAAGTTATGACCGAAGGAGCAACTACCTTTATATTGATCAAAAGCCTTTTGAAAAAGACATCGATAATTTACCTTTCACAACTGTGGTGAAAAGTCAAGGTGATTCTATTTCTTTTAACCATCACTTAAAACTTGATTTTTCTGGCCCATTACTTATCAATCTTTCTGGGGAGGATGGAGATAAAGGTCGAAACCGTATGGCAAGGTTAAGACCTGTATTATTGGACAGTGGAAAAGAGGGCAAAGATGGACACGATGGTTTTCATGGTAAAGATGCTACCTCATTAAAGGTTCATATATGGAAAGCCAAAGACATGTATTATGCACGTGTAAGCCACACAACATCAGACACTGTATACTACTATCAATCAAGCAATAAAAACAATATGATTATTCAAGCTGCTGGAGGAAATGGTGGTATTGGAGGGAATGGTGGTGATGGAAGTCGTGGTAAAAACGGAAAAATATCTGATGGCAGTACGCGTCAACCAGGAAATGGTGGGAATGGTGGGAATGGCGGGAATGGCGGGAACGGTGGGAATGGCGGGAACGTTGAAGTTATCGTGCATCCAAATGCCGTTGATGTTTTACCTACTCTTGTTGTGGAAAACCATGGTGGTGCTGCAGGAAACCCTGGTGAAGCTGGGAAGGCTGGGAAGGCTGGGAGGCCAGCATCTGGACAAGAGCCAGCAATTGACGGGGAAAATGGAATAGCAGGTCGAAAAGGACAGTTTGGAAAAAATGGATCTCAACCTATTATAAAAGTTGAAGAGTTTAATTTTAACAATTGGTAATCAAATTCAAGCATTCATTTTGTTCTACTGAGTAGGAAAATGAATGCTTGATAATAAGTTATCTTCCAGGCGAAAACGACGAACCAGATTTGGTTCCTTCTATTATCTGAATTCCGTTTTTGTACTCCATTTCTTTAACGACTTTACCCGTTTTATCGAAAATCTTTGCTTTTCCATCTTTTAATCCTTTCTTATAGTTTACTTCTGAGATAATTTGATTCCCTCTGAACTCAAAAGTTTGCATTTTACCATGGAGTTCTCCATTTTTATAGTTTGTAATTACAGCTGGTAAAAGTCCGCCTTTATGGTAAGTTGTCCATTTTCCATGCTTCACCCCTTTTTTGTATTTTCCTTCTTGTGTTTTAGAGAAATCTTTCTGAGAATAAGTAATTGATTGTCCATGCTTCTCAGATTTACGATTCACCCTGTTTTTCATAGGACCGTATTTCGTTTTTGATTTTTCTTCGAGCACTTTATAGTTCGTTATATCGCTTGGCTGTCCGTTCTTGAAGTACTCTGTCCATTCTCCAGATTTTTGTCCCATATCGTAGCTTCCTTTCGACAATGGCGTACCGTTTGAATAAAAAGAAAGCCATTCACCGTTGAGTTTTCCTTTGCTAAAATCTGATTGGTTTTTTAACTGCCCATTTTCCCAGTAATTCTTCCAAGTTCCAACCTCTAGGTCATTTTTATAGTCCCCTTCCATTAACACTTTACCGTTTTCATACCAAGTGGTCCAATTCCCATTTTTTAAATCATTTTCGAAGTGACCGACTTTAAATTTCTTCCCGTTTTTATAATAGTAAGTCCATTTATCGTCCTTTTTACCTTCTTTGTATTTTGCACGGTAAGAAAGTTTACCTGAAGGGTAATTGTAAATCCAAGCACCATGTTGTAAGTCGTTTTTGAAATTCCCTTGCATGTCAATCACTCCAGAGTTGGTGTACCAAGTCCACTCCCCTGTTTTTTGTCCAGCTTCAAATTGACCTTTTACATTCACTTCTCCATTATCGAAATAATAGATATAATTACCATCTAGACTTCCTGCTTTATAGTGTGTAATCTTCTCTATATCTCCAGTATAGTAATAGTATTCCCATTTTCCGTCAGGTTTATTTTCTACAAATGAGCCTTTCATCAAGTAATATCCATGAACAGAAGCTTCTTCAAAAACACCATGGCGCAGTCCATCTTTATAGTTGTACCAGGATTTTAAACGACCATTGGTATAATATTCCGCGATTTCACCATTTCCGTTTTTCAAAGTTTGTGTATGCAGTGTGTCAGCAGCATAAAACTCCCAAGCATAAGAAATACTGTCTACCACCTCTTCTACTAATTTTAAAGCTCCATCACGATAGAAATAACGCCAAAATCCAGTTGGATCACCTTGATGATAATAACCCACTTCACTGGTATCACCGTTAACATGGAAGGCAACATATATACTGTCTTGAAGATCATTATCAAAATAACCAATGTTTTTTACTCGGTTCTTCCCATAATATGTTTTAACCTCACCGTCTAACTTGTTTCTGTGGTAATTTCTTTCTTCTACAATAACTCCTTCTTCATTAAAGAAAGTCCATTTCCCTTGTCTCTCAGTTGTTTCACCTAGTTCATCCACATAGAAATAACCTTGACTTTCAATCTTTGATTTATTGATGGGGTCAAAATAGAAGATTTGTCTCTTCGATTGATTCTTATTTTTTTCTTTATTGTTTTGACTGTAACCGTTAAAAGCGAATAACAGTACAAACGTGAAAAGGATACTTTTATACATAGTGTTGAATATAATCATATTGTTATAACGAGATATTTAAAATTGTTACACCTTATCTTAACCACATCACAATACTGTTGATTACCAAGAAAACTCCAAAACCCATTAAAATAGAACCTGTAATTCGGTTAAGGGAGCGTAAAAGTTTAACGGTAATGAAAGGTCGAAGTTTTTTGGCTCCAAAAATCTTCAATACATCAATTGTGAAAAAGGTAAATAAGATCATAATGAGGTAAATAAACATTTCAAAGCCAGATAATGGATCAGCTGTTCCTGAATGTCCTAAGGCCATCACCGAAAACCAATAAAATATCACCAATGGATTAGCCAGATTCAAGAACAATCCTTTAAGAAACAGAATCCAATAGTCTTTAGACTCAGTAATCTGTCCCCGTGTTTTCTTAACTTCAATTTTGCCTACTTTTTTAAAGAAAGTTATGTAACCATAGACCAGAAAAAGTGTTCCTCCAATGGCGCGAATTAAAGCATTATCGCCTCCACGCGAAAGTTCTTCTACCTGTTGAATAAAAACATAAGCGATAATGATATAAATAATATCACTAATTAAAACACCAGCATCGAATGCTAGGGCGGCACGGATACCTTTTTTAATACTCGTTTCTAAAAGCACAAAAAATGCAGGTCCTAGCATTACACTAAGAATGAGTCCTGTAACAACGGCTTTTAGAAGTAGTTGAATCACGTTTCTATCTAGTTAATCATTAAGCTTTAACACTGCCAAGAATGCTTCCTGTGGAACTTCTACTCTTCCCACTTGACGCATTCGTTTTTTTCCTTCTTTTTGTTTTTCTAACAATTTTCTTTTCCTTGAAATATCACCACCATAACACTTAGCGGTAACATCTTTACGTAAGGCTTTAATTGTTTCACGCGCAATTACTTTTGCCCCAATACTTGCTTGAATTGGAATTTCAAATTGCTGACGTGGAATTAATTCTTTTAACTTGATGCATATTTTTTTTCCTAAATCAAATGCATTGCTTCGGTGAACTAATGCTGAAAGTGCATCCACTTGTTCATGATTCAACAACACATCTAATTTCACTAAATCTGATTGTTGATACCCAATTGGGTGATAATCAAACGAAGCATATCCTCTAGAAACAGATTTTAAACGGTCATAAAAATCAAATACAATCTCTGCCATCGGCATGTTGAAAGATATTTCAACCCTGTCTTGTGTCAAATAAACCTGATTTTGCAATTCTCCTCTTTTTTCAACACATAAGTTCATAACCTGACCAATATATTCTGATTTGGTAATTACTTGCGCTTTAATATAAGGTTCTTCAATAAATTCAATTGTTGACGGATCTGGTAAATCAGATGGGTTGTTCACAACTAACTTCTTGTCTGGTTCTTTTCTGGTATAACAATAGTAAGAAACGTTAGGTACTGTAGTGATTACAGTCATATTAAACTCTCTCTCTAATCGCTCTTGGATAATCTCCATGTGAAGCATTCCTAGAAATCCACAACGGAAACCAAATCCTAATGCAGCGGAAGATTCGGGTTCAAAAACCAAAGATGAATCATTCAATTGCAGTTTTTCCATTGAATAACGCAATTCTTCATAATCATCTGTATCAACTGGATAAATACCCGCAAATACCATTGGTTTAACATCCTCGAATCCTTTTACAGCCTCTGTACATGGATTATCAAAAGAGGTAATGGTTTCACCTACTTTTACCTCCTTGGCTTGCTTGATGCCAGAAATAATATATCCAACATCTCCAGTGTTTACTTCTTTTCTAGGTTGTGGAGTCATTTTTAAAATTCCAATCTCATCTGCAAAATAAGATGCGCCAGTATTTAAAAACAATATTTTCTGACCTTTCTTAATTGAACCATTCATTACTCTGAAGTAAGCGATGATCCCTCTAAACGGGTTGAAAACAGAGTCAAAAACCATCGCTTGCAAAGGTCCATCTGGATCACCCTTTGGAGCTGGTACACGACTTAAAATTGCTTCTAATATTTTATCTACTCCTAATCCAGTTTTTCCTGATGCAGGAATAACATCTGATGGATCACATCCAATTAATTCAACGATTTGATCGGTTACTTCTTCAGGTTCTGCACCTGGTAAGTCCATTTTATTTAAAATTGGAATGATTTCTAGGTCATGCTCAAGCGCTAAGTATAAATTAGATATTGTTTGTGCTTCAATTCCTTGAGCTGCATCAACAATTAATAGAGCTCCTTCACAAGCTGCAATAGAACGAGAAACTTCGTATGAAAAATCAACGTGACCTGGAGTGTCAATTAAATTTAAAATATAATGCTCACCGTTCACCTCATAATTCATTTGAATCGCATGACTCTTAATTGTAATCCCGCGTTCACGTTCAATATCCATATCATCAAGTGCTTGACTTTGCATGTCTCGGTCTGAAATAGTACCGGTTGCTTGTAATAATCTATCGGCTAAAGTACTTTTGCCGTGGTCAATGTGTGCGATGATGCAGAAATTACGAATATTCTTCATGTATGAACTTTTATTACTCGAGTTTTAATTTTATTGGATAAGAGTAATCTAATGTGCGAAAATAATGGATTTAAGTCAGTTTTCAATCTATTTTGCAGCAAGATTGCCAAATGAATTGCTATAAGTTGAATAAACGGAAGAAGAAATGAGGAAAACGGAATAAAAAAGGCCTAAAAAGTAATTGGAGATAAAGGCGGGCGCCCTTATCTCCAATCAAACACTACTACTTATGAAACCTAACAGTACAAATATAAGTAATTTTTATGTTTTAAAACACTTACCTAGGTATTTAATCTTAAATAAATGTTAATTTTTTATTTTTTAAATAAGCCTGAGACCATTTAAAAGAATAATCGTCCATTAATCCATTCTGGATCCAAGCTTGCCCCGATTGATTCATAGAACTTTAGAGCGGGTTCATTCCAGTCTAATACTTGCCAATCCATCCGTTTAACTTCTAATGTTTTGGCTTCATCCACTAATCGTTGAAAGAGCAATCGGCCTATCCCACCTCTTCTGAATTCAGGTTGAATGTAGAGGTCTTCCAAATACAAACATCTTCCTCGCCACGTAGAATAAGAAATATAATACAAAGCAATTCCTCGGATGGTTCCCCCTATTTCATAAACAAAACAATAACAAATTTTATCATCAAATAAGTCGATGACTAATTGTTCTGGGGTATTTATGACTTCGTTTGGGGCTTTTTCAAAAAGTGCTAATTCATGAACTAAACCCATAATTTGGTGTTCATCTCCTCGTTTAGCCCTACGAATGTTTTGTGTTTCTTTAGTTCCCATCTTCCATTTATAATCCTCCTAAATTAAACCTTAAGCGAATTCCAGAAGAGATATTTCCTGTTACATATGAAGTTGCAATAACTGGATTGTTCAATTGTTGATCGTAATATAAAGAGATGGTTAAATTCTTTCCAATTAAATAATCTGCACTTGAGCGAATAGAGAAAACACGTTGTCCTGCTGTTGCCTGGGTTGTATTCTCTACCACTTTTCGAATTACCGTTAAGTTCTCCCGAATCGATAAATCAATTCTAATGTTCAAATCTGAAGGTTTTAACTTCGTTCCTTGGAAAGAAAGTGGAAGCCTAAACTTAGTGAATTTATACCCCGTTCCAAAGACATACTCTGTCCCAACCATTTCTGTTAACTGATTGTTGGCTAAAGAAAGAGACGCTGAACGTTCCTTACTGAATTCAAACTTCGTTAAGAGACCATTGCCCCCTACTTTCCATGTGGCATCAAATCCAAATAAAGGAGAAAAACGCTCAGAAATAGTGATGTTTTGAACTTGCTGATTGGCAATAAAGTTGTTGTTGATGTCTCTGGCAGTTAAATTACCATCGGCATCTTGCTGCGAATTCAGATTTGTTTGCATTCCTCCAACCGTTACTGAAGATGTATAACCATGTCTTAAGGTGAAGTTTTGAACAAATTTCTTAAAGAAAGCAAACTTGGTTAGCCCATTATATGATATCTGCCAGTTTGGTAAAGGAATATTACGCAATGGAGAAATTGTCTTGCTGGTGGCTTTTCTACCTGAATAGGTCGTTAAGAACGCACCTATAATTACATCTTGATGACTTGGACTATAACCATCGTAATATCCAGCGCTATCAGATGTACTGTATGGGTTTCCTTCACCCAGAATAGTTGATATTTCACTTCGTTTACTGCGCAAGTCATCGAAAGATTGTGAGCGGTATTCTTTGTCTAATGTTTCAAAGGCTGAACGAATGGAAATTGTAGAATAAGTTACAGTTGTACTTTTGAATCTACTTTGACTTTCAAATGTTTGAAGACTGTCTGAAAATCTATAAAATTCTGAAGAACTTTCTGTATAATTTCGGTTCATTGTTAAATCGATTTTCAAATCCTTAATCGGTTCTAAACTTGCTCTCAAATTATAGTTTTGAGCATGCATCACGGTGTGTTGTGTGTTTAACCCACTTGTATCTACAATAAATCCTCTATCTCCTAAATACGGTGCAAATTCAAAGTCATTTTGACGACCAAATACATCTCTTTGCTGTTGACCTAATGCAAATCCACGCATCGATCCATCTGCAAAAGTATTTCCATTCATACCAAAGAGTTGTACTTCTTCATTAAACCCAGGCAACAATATCCCATCATTTTGACTATATGTTCCTGAAATGGTGCGCACACTCATTAATGCTCGGGCAAAGAATCCTGTTACAGGATGATAAGGTTTACCAAATTTCTCTTGGTTTCTTTCCTCACGTTCTTCGCTTTCAGCTATTCGTTCATTTTGATTTTCTAACCTTGGTTCCTTATTATCTAATTTACGTTCAACTTTATTAAGTTCTTTTTGATGTTCAACGAGTTCCTCTGGACTTAGTTTATCAACTTTTACTTTATCAAGTTCAGCTTTCTTTTGTTCTAATTCCTTAACTTTTTTGGATAACTTACTGTTGTTATTCGTTTTACTTCCAGTTGACCCGCCTTTATTTACATTACCTATAGATCGGCGCATTGTTGTTCTTCCTCCTCTTCCATCTTCAATAATTTTCTTTAAGAAATCAGATTTTCTATAAAGGGTCAGCATATTCATTTGTGCAGTAGTATTGATTGTTCTACTGTTTTGGATGGTGTTTCCAAAGGTTTCTTGACCTAAATTCGGACGTGTCCATTCGTAAGAACCAGAATATCGGATGTTTGAGTTAATAAAATCTAATGCTGGAATCTTATTAAAAGGAATATTGTAGGAAATGTTATAGGTATGATCGTAACGCATTGTTTTTCCTAATGTACGCAACTGAGTTCTTACTGAGTCTTGAAACTCTCTATACAGATCTGGACTTTCATTTCTATCCACTTGTCCTTCTGGCTCATCAATAATTGAACTGTTATTGGATCCAAAATCAAATTTTAAATTTCTTGTTAAATCATACTTAAAATTGAAATTTCTATTCCAAACGAAGTTTTTAAGATAGATTGGTTGGAACTCAAAACTTGTGTTCGGAATATTGTTCTTAATCTGTCTTTCGTTGTAATTTCTAATTAAGTTATTCTTTACACTTATGTTCTTTGGTCCTAAATAAAGATTTGAAGAACGCACCAAATCCCACCATCTCGATTTACGCATAAACTTCACGTCTTTAAATGGCTCCCAAAGTGTTGGTGATCCATTATAAACATAGTTTACACCCCCTTTCCAGATCTTGGTTCTATCATAGTTTGTGCTAAAGTCGCGGTGCAAATCTTCACTGTAAGCAAAGTTAAGTGAGAAGTTACTAATGTCCCAAATTTGTGCATCAGAGCCTGGCTTTCTTTGGCGACGAACATTCGTAAAGTTAAATGACTTTCTTTCATTAAAATCTTGACCTTCTTTCATTCTTTCACGACGCTCGGATGCATCATAGGAAGAAAGTTCAATATCAGGATTGTAAGGATCGAATCGAGGGTTAATTGTTCCTACAGAATAGGTGTACAAAAATGGAATATCAATCTTTGCTCTTTCTCCCAACAATTGTCCTACTTGAACATTTGCAGAAACATCTAAATTCAATCGGGTATCGCGCTGACGTTCTGCAACTCGACTGTCAATACTTCCCCAGTTTAATCCACTGTATGCACCAGCAACTTGAATGTTTGCAAAATCGGCTATTTTTAATTGTGCTTGTGCTAATGCAGCAGAACCTCCTTCGTTTTGGAATTCTGTTAAACGCAATTCATTCACCCAAACTTCAACACATTTTGACAAACCATCATCAGGTTTCCAAGGATGATTTGCATTTTGAGCTGGGTTTCGCACACCAATCATAATGGTTTTAACATCAGTTAGATTTGGATTCCCTTTGATTTTAATCATCCGTTTTGGATGACTCGTATTGTTATTGTCAGATTTACCCGGTTGATGATCTGTCGCTTTAGCAAATTCAATATTGTATGCTGCTCCAGATCCCGGCTGTTCTAGCGCATTATTTCTTTCTTTTTTTAATGCAATTAATTCTTCAAAAACAATACGTAAATTATTTTCTTCTGGCCAGATATCCGTTTCACTTGTTGCTGACCAAGGCGTGACTTTCATTGGGACTTCATATTCATAATAGTTTTCCTTAAAGTCAGTTCCTAGGCGGACAAACACAGTAACATCATTATCTGCAAGTGGTTTAGTGGGCTCTACTGCCTCAGCATGAAGGAACATTTCCAGGTTTTTATACATGATCATGTCCATTCCAACATTCTTGGTGGCCGCACGTGCATCACCGTCTTTCAAATCACATACTTCTATGGTCATTGATTGTTCATTCAATTGTCTTTGGAATTGCTGAGAAGGGTCAACCTCTCTTAAAATACCTGGTGGAATTACATACTTAATCGGCTCTCGTTGATCGTGTTCCTCAACGTTAACAGCACCAATATCAAAACTTGTTAAATCTGGATCAGTTTGAAAACCGTCAGTTGGTTGTGTCAAACTTTCCCTGAATTTTCTCCATTCACTTCGTACAAGTTCTAGTTTTGCAAAACGCAATGTTGTTGTTTCTTCAAATGAACGCATGAACATTCGCATAAAACGAATAGATCGGAAATCTGAGATTCCATTTACTGCTCTTTCAGGGTTTCTAATTGGAATTCTGAACTGATACCATTTATAGTTTTTATTTCCTTCACTATATTCTCTCGTATTGATGATATAGTTCTTTCCTACTGCTAAATCATTTTTTTGAAGAGAAACTTTATATTGATAATAACTTTCTGTTTCACTTAGGTTATTGTCTCGGTTCACATCCTCCATGTCAGGAGAGTTTGTAGCTTGTGTATTATAACCTTGACTGTTTATTTTTGCTGACATTTCAGGAGTTGGAGAGTTCCCTTCATGACCATTCCAATATTTATACCTTTGAGCAATTCCTATTTTTTGTTGATCATATCTATCATCACGGTAATAAGTATAATTATCACTTGAAACGTCTGCCAATAATTTATCTTTCACGGCTTGCGAAAGTGTACCGTTGTTTTGAACCCAATTCACATAGTTTGTAAACGCTAATCGTTCTTTATCATCATCATAACCATCCAAACCAACATCTTGTTGAGCACGTGTTTCTGGATCGTTGTCAAAGGCGTTTACAACTACTTGTTGTGTTGAAACCCTTGCCCAATTCGTTAAATCAGTGTTTTCTGTATTAGAATATTCTCGAGGCAGTCCGTTTTCAAAACTTTTTCTCGAATCTGGAAGAACATCTTCAGATAAATTACCTAAGTTAAAGTATAAATCTCCCCCCGTATGATTGGTGTTTGGGTCTTGTGCTTCTTGGTCAGCATTAAACGGGTCTAACATCCAAAACTGAATATACTCTACGTTGGTTTCTTCAAAGTTTGTAGTTGTTAGTGAACGCATAACCCCGGCCCATCTGTCTTGAGGATTAATAAACTCACCATTTGCATCAACAGTATTTGTAGTGTCATAGTTATACATCCCTCTTTCCTTAGGATAATAAGTCATGTCAAAAGTAGGAAGGTTGGTGATTTCACCAAATGCAGGGTCATTATTTGGAAACAATTGCGCCTTATTTACATACGCCACATTCATATTTTCCTTTTGTGATGGATCTTCCGCTAAATGTTGTGGTGTTGTTGCACTGTTTGTATGGAATGTTGAATAATCTATAACATACCACGATAAATGAGAACGCTTAAATCCTGCCGCTAAATTATCCTTCAACGAAGCCTCTGGGAACATATCTGTTTGTCCTTGGGGTATTGAAGCAATCTTCCATGATGTGAAGTTTTTTAAATCAATTGTAGATTGACTTCCTTCAAAATCATCTACATATGAAATTCCATCTTTCGAAATTGCACGAGGAGTTCCAGGAATCAAATGAGCCGCTTCAGCATTTAAAGTAAGCGTTGACATTTGTTTGGTTGAAATTGTAGGAATAAAGTTGATCAGTTTGGTAAGGAATGGAATGTCTTTTCTATAAGATAAATTCATTCCTACAATGTTGTTTTTAAATGGCTCATCACCGATATCAACTTTCTGTGTAATCGGTTTTTCAGTCATTCTCATCCACGTTGCTCCCACATTAAAGTCGGGATTAATCATGTAGTTCAAATGTGTTCCCATTAAAGATTTATTTTGGAAACCGAATACTGAATTACTTTCGATCGCGATCTTAATGTCAGCATTCGACTCTAAAACAGCACTGTTTAATATTTTTACGCGACCTAAGTTATAATCTACGGTAAAATCACTTCCTTCTTGTAAGCGGATTCCACCTGCAGTAACCACTACAGATCCTTCAGGTACGTTTAAAGCATTCAATGGAATCTCATCACTCACTGATGATTCATATTTACCTACGAAATAAAATCTATTCTTCTTTGGGATTTGTTGTGCGGCAATTTTTGTTGAATCATACAACTCCTTAAACGCTACATCACCTGCAATTTGAGGTAACCCAGCACCAATCATTTCTTTTTTAATGGTTTCACCAAAAGGTTCAATTGTACTGAAATAAATTCGTCCATTTCGGGTATTAATTGTCCCTCCATTGGTGGCTCTGTTTCCTTCAAAGGTGATGGGCATAAAGTCAAAAACACCATCTTTTTGGGCTCGGTTATTTTGATTCATTCTGTCCATTCCTACAACTTCAATTACTTGGCGGTCATCTAGGCCTAGATAAGGAAGGAAGTTAACCAATAAACTATTGTTTGGATTGTTGTATAAAATATCTAATCTAAATCCTTCTTGGCTTACTTGATAAGCACCAATAGAATAAACGTTTTTCATCATTAAATGCCAAAGTTTATTTTTAGGGTTTGTAATGGTTGGCTTTAATAATTTCAAGAACAATGCATCTGTTCCAACAATTCCATCTGTAGAAAACTCACCTACTTGGTATGTTCTTCCAGCGTAAGTGTATTCATAAGCTACTGCTAATACCTCATCATTATTCAGCGGAAGGTTTACAGAAATAAATCCAAGTTGTGCGTTGTATGAGAATTCTTGTTCTGTAAGTTTTCTGGCATTTTCTACCTTCTCGTAATCTGTAGCTTGTTGGAAAGGCCCTGGTGCTGTTAATTCAGATTCTAAAGCAACAACTGCATTATTAAATCCACGAACTGTAGGGTTGTTTTTAGCATATTCATACAATCCGTTGGATTGGTTACGGGGCAGTTCATTCGACGATGCGCTCCCAGGATTTCCAGACCAGTTTGTTGTTTTAGCTTCTCCTAAATCCGTAAAAGCTAGAATATTCCTGGTGTCTTCAACTTTATTGGTTTGATTGGTTACCCAAACTTCAATACGTGTAATGTTTACCAAAGAGCTCACAACAGGAACTGTTTTCATAGCTTCATCATAGTGTTCGCGGTGGTAATAGTTCAAGAAATAGTGACGATTGGCTTCGTATTCATCGGCTTTTAACTTAAAGTCTTGAACTTGTGCTCCTCCTTGAATGTTAATTTCTTGTTTTTGTCCACGTGATGTTGAAGCAATAGCGTCAATGGTTAATCTACCAAACTTTAACTTTGTCTTAACCCCAAATAAAGTTTGCGAACCTTCAATTAATGATGTTTCTAAAGGCATGGAAACGTTACCTGCTTCTATTTTTTGAAGAATTTGATCTTCATTACCTGTCCATTCTAATTTTGTAACATTGTCAAAACTAAACGCTGCTTCTGTATTGTAGGAAGCCCCCAACTTTAATTTATCTCCAATTTGACCCACAAGGTTCAATTGAATTTGTTGTTGAAAATCGAATCGGGTAATCCGTCTGTCTTTTTCAGGAATACTTGGGTTATCATAACGCGCAGAGTTTACTCCCATGGATAATTCTACACTTCCTTCAGGTCGAATTTGAATTTCATCAGAACCGAAAATATTTGCAAATGCTGGACTATCAATTTTAATAGGCGGAATTAAACCTTGTTCCTCTTCTGTTTGAGAATCAATTTTTTCCTTCCAATAATTCTTCATGTTTTGTTGACGCTCATATTCGATGTATTCATCAAGTGTCATCATTGAGCCTCTTCTGTAATCTGTACCTCCAATTACCTCTTTAAAGATATATTTTCCGGTTTTAGGATCATAAACAATTGTTTTTTGGACACTTGAAGGATCTCCAAGGTCAAAACTTTGTTTATCGTTTCCTGTAGGGTCATAAGGGTTGTTAATTGGATATTTCAACTTTGTTGAATCCGGATTGTTTTGAGCAGAAGCAGATGGTGCTAATGCGCAAAAAACCAAGGTTAACATAAACCCTTTCCAAATTTTATTTAGTGTTTGTATATTCACTGTAGCGTTTTCCAGTTATAAAACTTTTAATGCATCCTTAATTAAAAGTTCAACGGTTTCTTGTTCTTTCATTACTTTATTAATTGCTTTTTCAGCTGATTTTTTATCAAAACCAAGTGAAACCAATGCAGTTAACGCATCAAATCGAAGTGTATTGTTTGGAGATGCATTATTATCGTCAGAAACCTCAAATTTTAACATTTTGTCTTTTAAATCTACGATTACACGTTGTGCTGTTTTATTCCCTATTCCCTTTACTCCTTTTATGGTATCAACATCTTCAGCTGAAATTGCATAAGCAATTTCAGAAGGTGATAATCCTGAAAGCATTAAAATACCAGTATTGGGCCCTATTCCAGAAACAGACACCAACAAATTAAACATCTCCCGCTCCTCTGTAGTTGCGAAACCATAAAGAATTTGAGCGTCTTCTCTCACTACAAATTGTGTAAATATTTTAATAGACTCCTCACTACCGATAGCAGAAAAGGTGTTCAATGAAATTCTAACTTCATATCCTATTCCACCACATTCAACAATTAGTGAAGTTGGTGTTTTTTCAACAAGTCGTCCATTGAGGTATGTAATCATATCTATTTATTTTGAGCATCAACAACTGCAACTTTAACCATATTCACAATTTCTCTCACTGATGAGCCTAATTGTAGAACGTGTACAGATTTTCTTAATCCAACCAGTACTGGACCAATTGCTTCTGCATCAGTCATTTCTTGTAATAACTTGTATGCAATATTTCCGGCTGACAAATTAGGGAATATAAATGTATTCACCTCTTTGTTGGCCAATTCTGAAAACGCAAACTTATCCATCATTAAATCATTGTTCAAAGCAAAGTTCGCTTGAACTTCACCATCAACAGTTAATGTTGGATATTTATCATGAATAATTTCTACAGCTCTTGCCATTTTCTTCGCGTCTTTTCCTTCAGCAGAGCCAAAGTTAGAATAAGACAACAAGGCAATTCTTGGGTTAACCTTAAATTTACGGATCGTTTTAGCAATATGGTGCGTCATGTCTGCAATCTCTTCAGCTGTTGGATCAAAGTTTACTGTTGTATCTGCTAAGAAAATTGGTCCACGTTTCGTTACCAGAATATACATTCCTGCAACACGGTCTACATCTTTTTGCGTTCCAATTACTTGAAGTGCCGGACGTAAAACATCACTGTATTTTCGAGTTGCTCCTGAAATCATAGCGTCAGCATCCCCCATTTGAACCATCATTGCGCCAAAATAATTACGTTCCCTCATTATTTTTGAAGCCTCGTATTCTGTAAATCCTTTTCTCTTTCTTAGTTCAAAGAATTCTTTTGCATAACGTTCCAATCGGTCTTTTTCTCCTTCATCTTTTGGATCTACCACTTCTACATTTGGGAAGTCCATATTGTACTCCTTAATCATGCTCAGGACTTTGTCTTTTCTTCCCAGAAGAATAGGAATTGCTACGCCCTCTTCCAATGCTGTTTGGGCAGCTTTTAAAATTTTGTAGTTATCAGCTTCTGCGAATACCACACGTTTTGGATTGCGCTCTGCTTTTTCTGTAATCGTTCTTACTAGTTTATTGTCAATCCCTAATCGTTTTTTAAGAATTGCTTCATAAGCATCCCAGTCTTCAATTGGAGTTCTAGCAACTCCAGAATCCATTGCTGCTTTTGCAACTGCAGGTGCAACATGGAATATTAATCTTTGGTCAAGTGGTTTTGGAATAAAGTTATCCCGTCCAAAAGTGAAACTTCTCTCACCATATGCTTCACTCACCTCATCTGGAACAGTTTCTTTGGCAAGGTTGGCAATTGCATAAACTGCTGCCAATTTCATTTCCTCATTAATCGATTTTGCACGAACATCTAATGCGCCTCTAAAAATAAAAGGGAATCCAAGTACATTATTTACTTGGTTAGGATGATCCGAACGTCCAGTTGCCATAATTAAATCCTTACGCACTGACATTGCATCTGCATAAGGTATTTCCGGATCCGGGTTGGCCAAAGCAAAAACAATTGGATTAGCTGCCATCGACTTTACCATTGCTTTTGAAACTACTCCCCCTCTCGAAAGTCCAATCAATACATCCGCACCTTTTAATTCAGTCGCTAAATCAGATGTTTTCTTATGGTGTTTCGCAAAATAAGCTTTGTTTCCTTCAAGGTCTTTTCTGTCTTTACTCAACAGCCCTTTACTGTCAAACATGAAAATGTTCTCCATTTTAGCTCCTAATGAATTGTATAATTTAGAACAACTCATAGCTGAAGCACCTGCTCCAGAAACAACAATTTTTACATCCTCTATTTTTTTACCCGCTAGTTCTAAGGCATTTAACAAACCTGCAGAAGAAATTATTGCTGTTCCATGCTGATCATCATGCATTACCGGGATATCCAATTCTGCTTTTAATCTTTCTTCGATTTCAAAAGCTTCTGGTGCTTTAATATCTTCTAAGTTGATTCCTCCAAAAGTTGGAGCAATAGCTTTTACAGTTTGTATGAAAAGTTCAGGATCGTTTGCGTCTATTTCAATATCAAACACATCAATATCAGCAAATATTTTAAACAATAAGCCTTTACCTTCCATTACGGGCTTTGAAGCCAATGGACCGATATCACCCAATCCTAATACCGCTGTTCCGTTCGTTATTACTGCAACTAAATTTCCTTTAGCTGTATATTTATATGCATCATCTGGGTTTTTTGCGATCTTTAAACAAGGTTCTGCAACCCCTGGTGAATAAGCCAATGATAAGTCACGTTGCGAACTATAAGGTTTTGTAGGAATAACTTCAATTTTCCCTGGTTTACCTTGTGAATGGTAGTCTAATGCATCTTGTTTTTTTATCTTAGCCATAATGTTATGTTTTTGTAAATCTTATGCAAGGCTGTAAATTTAACAAAAACCAACACACCAAAAGAATTAATAACTTCAAAGTATGGCAAAACAGAAAATAATTATTTTTTCAGGTGCTGGAATTAGCGCTGAATCAGGATTAGGAACCTTTAGGGACAGTGGTGGATTATGGGAAAAGTTCAATATTGAAGAGGTTGCAACCCCCCAAGCATGGAATAAAAACCCATCTATGGTCACTGAGTTTTATAATATGCGTCGGAAGCAGTGTTATGAATCAGAGCCTAATGCTGCACATCTTGCAATCGCACAGTTAGAAGAAAAATACGATGTAGAAGTAATCACTCAGAATATTGACAACCTTCATGAAAGAGCAGGGAGTAGTAAGGTAACGCATCTTCATGGAGAAATTCAAAAAGTGAAAAGCTCTGGTCCAAATGCGGAAAGAGAATACTTTTTACAAGAAAATTGGGAGGTTAAAATGGGAGACCTCTGTCCTGATGGATACCAATTACGTCCACATGTGGTTTGGTTTGGTGAAGACGTCCCAATGTTGGATAAGGCAATAGCTCAAATTGAAGATGCTGATATTGTAATTGTTGTGGGAACATCTTTGAATGTTTATCCAGCTGCTGGAATCATTTCCTATGCTCCAAGTAATGCCGACTATTATTTGGTTGACCCTAGTGAGGTTAGCGTTCCCAAATACTTCAATGTAATTCAAAAACCCGCCTCTCAAGGTGTACCTACTTTGGTAGAAAGCTTACTCAATAAAAAGCATTAATTTACGATCACTAAAGCACAATTTATCTTCCTTCTTTAACATCTTGTTGAGGTGGTGGAATTTGTTTCATAATTCATTTTCCATATATTTAGTATTACTAAAAACTAACTCATTATGAAAAATCTACTGCTTATCCTACTGCTTGTCTTCATGGCAGCATCCTGTAGTAAAGAAAAAAGAATTGAGAAAAACTTGTGGAAAAACGGGGGCGAATGGAACATTGATGTTTTTTGGTTCGAAACGAAAAGTAACGGTTTAAAAATAGGAATCACTGAAATCGATTTCGGAACGATCATTTTCCATGAAAATGGCACAGGTCTTCTCATATTCGAAGATGGACAGGTCTCCAACTCTTTTTCATACAGCATTACAAAAGATGAATTAACGCTGGTTTATGACGAAGGAGCTAATCCACTAAAGAAGGGAGCGATGCAATGGAAAAAAAATGACCTGCGACTTGAGTTTGAAGAAACAACAGAAGGTGCAAATGGGCAACTCACTCATACGAAGAAAAGCTTCCATTTGAAAAAGAATAAATAGAATGTCTTTTCACCCAGACACAACTAAAAACAATTGATTATGAAAAAAACACTATTTGTCATACTGCTTGTATTTATTGCTACAGCATGCAGTAAGGAAGAAAAGATTTCGCGGAACTTATGGAAACAAAATGGTACTTGGAATGTGGAAAGCTATTATCACAAAATAGGCAGTGAGGAGACCTTTATTTTAGAGAGTACGATTATCGAATACGGAAGCATCCTCTTTTACAAAAACGGTACAGGCCTTCAGGTTTTTGGAAATGGAGGGTATGAAGCATCAAGTTTTTTTACCTATACCCACACTGAAGAACAATTGATCATAGTTTTTGATGATAGTAACCATAACGAATGGGTGTATGACATGGACTGGAAGAAAAATGAGATGAGATTAAGTTATGATAAAACAGCTGTAAAATCAAATGGTTATCTCTACTACAATATCGAAAAGATGCATCTAAAGAAGAAAAAATAAATGCAGTTTTAAAAAACAATTCAGCAAAAAACCCTGATCTATTAGACCAGGGTTTTTTTATAGTATCCTATCGCTCAAAGCGAATGGTAATTCTTATTGTTTAATCAAACGTTGAACAGTTCCTTTTGATCCATTCTGATCATAAACATTTACAAAGTAAACACCTCTTTTAAGTGAACTAACATTAATTTGATTGTTTGAAGCGCTCACAGATTCACGTTTAACTTCTTTTCCAAGCGCATCTAGAAATACAACAGTACCACCATTTTTTATTGACTCACCTTGAATGGTTACAATATCTTTTGTTGGATTAGGGAAAATATTGAAAGAAACTTCATTGTTTTTCTCTGTAGATAAATTGCATTCTGCATTTGTTGTTTTGAAAATTATGGTAATTGAATCAAGTGCAACACCAAGCTCATCAACTAAA